>CEOV01088331.1_pt1 | contig 13187 bp, 7 predicted proteins | sample 530631 | NCBI WGS metagenome assembly CEOV01 (sample SAMEA2620756, study PRJEB7988) | marine metagenome | isolation source: saline water (ENVO:00002010), including
GCGCACAATTCAAGCAAACTGTCCTGCTCCTCTATTGCTCTTAGGTTACCAACAAGATCTGTTAGGTTTGAGGCAAGGTCTTCAACTTGACCCCTCCTTTCGTTTTCTTCTGGCATGTGAACGAGGGCGCTGTCGTAGTAGGCTTGGGCTAGTTCGTAACTAAGGTCCTCCATGTGGATGTCTGCAAGCCTCAGGTAGCCTTTTCCTAATTGCCTAGAGTTGCCGGCGCTCGTGTATATAGACCTTTCTAAATAAAAGACCCCTTCGTTGCGCATCCTATCTTCAAGGGCAACCTCGGCGAGGGCGTAATAGATTTGGTCTAGATACTCAAGGTTTTTATCATCATCCAACATGTCTTCTAGGAGCTCAGTTATTGCGTCGCTACTCCCCCTTTTGCGCTCGTAGGTCATCGCCTGCTGAATCTTCGATTGGAACTCCAACTCATAAGGCACCCTCATTTCAGACACCGCGTTGAAGGTTTCAATTGCAGCTTCACTATCACCCATGGCTCTTTGAAGTTGGGCAAGAATAAACATCGGACGAGCTCTGTCTTTCTTCTTCTTAATCAGCTCGATTGCACCCTCTAAATATCTCGCTGCTTTCTCGTACTCTTCAACAGATGTATGATATTGGGCCAAAACAAACCCTGTGTGAATACCCACCTCCTCTGATGCGTCTCTATAGTTTTCTGCTTTAGCAAGCATGTTCTTTGCCTTGATTGGATCACCTGTTTTGATGTAGATTCGGCCTAACCAACTATAAGCCCAAGCTTGAGCGTCTTGTGTATCAACCGTTCTCGCTAGATACAGAAACATTTCCTCTGCTTTTGCATAATCCTCCTTCATGTAGTAGGCTGTGCCGACAACCGTGTAGTTCTCGTCTATCCACTTATTCATTTCAGGCCTTTTGAAGTACTTCCGGTCTCTTTTTGAGGGTCGAAGTGTGTGCTTATCAACTACGTTAGAAGATTTTTCAATAGCCCTCTCCATAAGTGGGTAAACCTGTTGAGAAGATTTGTCGTCAGTCTCAATAAACAACGGTAATATTTCATCCCAGTTAGGCTCGTGAAACTCTAAGATTTTTTCATCAGCATCTTCTAGTGCCTCTGTGGCGTAGTAGTAGCCGTTGAATCTCGCATGAGTGTTGTGGTAAAGCCTGTAGGCCCTTCCATCTCGTTTGGTTGTACAGCCCACAGCATTAGCGGCTACTATAAGTAGCGCTAGAAGTTTGAGTGTTTTTTGTGGTGCTGTAAAACGCATCAATGAGCCTAAACGTTAGAAGTCGCAAAAATATTGGATTCTCGCTAGTCTTTTACTTTGTTGCCTGATATTTGTGCTGTGTCTCAGGAAGAAGAAAAACAAAAAAGCAAGTTCTGGCGCCATCGGTTCAGAATTACTGTTCAAGAAGAGTCAACTTTTCAGGAAAGGAAATCATTCCTTCTTTCTGGAAGGCGCATGGTGGGAATCGTCTCTGGTGTGGTGGTGGTGTTCTGTTTAATCACATATTTCCTTGTTGCTCACTCTCCGCTCACACAATTTGTGGTTCCTGGATATGTTGCAGAGTCTTTCCACGAGGACGCCCGCAATGCAAGATCCGCAACCGACAGCGCTCTGGCTCAACTCTACCTTCATGAGCAATACCTAAATTCTATAAAAGTGATACTCGACGGTGGTGTGCCTAAATTTGATGGGGTTGCCACCTTAGATAGTATGATGCAAAAGGGCGGGGGGCTTCCTGAAGCTGGAGAGGGAGATTTGGAGCTTAGGGAAAGGGTTGGGAAAGAAGATCGGTTTGCGCTTCAAAGAAGCGGACCCTCTACTGGTGGTGAAATTGGCTTTAGTTTTTCTCCGTTAAATGGCGTTGTGTCAGATGGTTTTGACCTTTCTCAAGGGCATATAGGATTAGACATCATGGCTGCTGAGGGTGAGCTTGTTCACTCTGTTGATGACGGCACCGTTTTGATTTCAACATACACTGCTGAAAACGGATATGTAATGGTGATCCAGCACAGCAACAACAGGTTGGCTGTATACAAACACAACTCATCTCTATTAAAAGAAGTAGGTGAGGTTGTTAGAAAAGGAGACCCTGTTGCAACCGTTGGAACATCTGGCTATGAAAGCACTGGCCCTCACCTTCATTTTGAGTGGTGGGTAAAAGGACGCCCCGTGGACCCCTCACCTTGGCTAGGAGAATGAAGCGCTGTTAAATAATTTTAACTAAAAAGCGACCCTACTTTTGACATTTCTTGTAGCTCTTCTGCTCTAACCTTCCAGTCTTCTGGGGTAATCTCTTCAAGTCTTTTTGTGCCAAACTCTTCACAGGTAAACGAAGCTAAAACCGCGCCTGCAACAATCGCTTTTTTCTTTGACTCCCATGATGTGTCATTCAAATTTGCCAAAAAACCTGTAAAAGCTCCCGCAAAAGTGTCGCCAGCCCCTGTTGGGTCAACAACTCGGTCAAGCGGAAATGCTGGGGAAAAGAACCTCTTCCCTTCTTCAAACATGAGTGCACCATGCTCTCCTTTTTTAATTACAACTGTTTCTGGTCCCATCTGGTGAATCTTCTTGGCTGCAAGAGTTAGCGAATCCTCTCCAGAAAGCTGACGAGCCTCGTCGTCATTTACCATCAAAACATTTACCCTAGAAATAACCGCCTTCAGGTTTTCAAGGGCAATTTCCATCCAAAAATTCATTGTGTCTAACACCACGAGTTTACTCTTTGAGCACTGGTCTAACACTGAAGATTGTACTGTTGGGTCAAGGTTTCCCAGCATGATAAACTCCGTGTTTTGTGCTTTTTCTGGAACTTTCGGTTCCCAGCCCTCTAGCACATTGAGTTCTGTTACAAGAGTGTCTCTACCAATCAGGTCGTCGTGGTATGAGCCCTTCCAGAAAAAACTGTTGCCACCCTCTACTAATTTTAAACCTTCGGTCCCAACACCTCTGTTTCCAAGTTTGTTTAGAAAGTCTTTTGGAAAGTCCTCGCCTATCACAGAGATAACCTCTTGTGATTTCACAAAGTGTGATGCGGCAAGAGTAATATAGGTGGCCGCTCCTCCTACAACTCTGTCTGCATATCCTGCGGGTGTTTTAATAGAGTCAAACGCAACTGTTCCAACAACGATTAAAGACATATTGACTGGGTGTTTCTTGTATAAAAAAATAAAGTGCTTCGCAAAAGTATTGCGTAAAGCACTTCCTTTATGTATTTTTGCGCACCCAACTAAATTCCTCCTTAGCTCAGTTGGTTAGAGCATCTGACTGTTAATCAGAGGGTCCTTGGTTCAAGTCCAAGAGGAGGAGCAAATGAAAAACCGCCTAATTAGGTGGTTTTTTTGTTATTGTAGTCTGGGGTAACACCAACCGGGATCTTTGAAACCCTTATGGCCCTATGTGCGCCCTAATTTTGATTTTAACCCTGTATGTTTGTAGGTGTGCGTAGCTTGTGGTTTGAAAAACCAACGAGGCTACACAGCTTGCAAGCGATAAAAAAAACATAACTACAGCGTGTAAACACCCTTATAACAGGTTGATTCTGTTTGCTAAAGAATCCTTATATGAGCCTCCAACTGGAATCTCTTTTTCAAGCCCATCCATTGTAATGTTTGAATATTTGATACTTTCAATACTATTGAGGTTTACAATGTAAGATCTGTGTACGCGCATAAACCTTCGGTCACTTAGCTTACGCTCAATTTCCTTCATTGTACTGTGAATAGTGTAGCTTTCGTTGCGCGTGTGAACCACTACGTAGTCTTTTAGAGCTTCAACAAAAAGAAGGTCTTCGTGTTTGACGTGCATAAGTCTACTTCTGTTTTTAACAAACAAAATATCTGCTCCGTCTTTGTGCTCAGTAAGGCTTCTTAAAAAATCCGCCTCTTGCTTAAGCTCAACCTCTTTTGTGTGTTTATGAAGCGCCATTTCAACAGCAGCCTGAATGTCCGCTTCTTTAAATGGTTTAAGGATGTATCCATGTGGCTCTGCTGATTTTGCTGAAGCAAGGGTGCTTTCGTCTGCATATGCTGTTAAGAATATCACCGGAACATCCATGTGTTTTTTAATCTGCTCTGCTGCAGAAATACCGTTAATGTCTCCTTTGATCATAATATCCATAAGACACAGGTCTGGTTTGTGTTTTTTAGCAAGAGCAATTGCAGACTCACCGTTGTCAGCTGTCGCCACAACGTTGTACCCTAAACCCGTTAGACATCTTTCAATATCTTTTCTTACAATCGCCTCGTCCTCAGTTATCATTATGTTTGCTGCCATATCAAGTTTGGTTTTATATCTCAAAGCTAATTAAAAAAGAACTTCCTTTTCTGCCCTCTTTAGAGCTCTCAATTTTTATCTCTCCTCCAAGTTGTTCAATTAGGGCGTAGACAAGGTAAATTCCAAGTGAGTCGTCCTTCCTGTTTTCAAAATCGTCTGGGAGCCCCACCCCATCATCACTTACTTCAATTTCAACAATTCCTTTAATCTCCTTCACGCTAAGGTTGAAGTTTCCTTCTTTTCTGCCTTTGAAGGCGTATTTCATAACATTAGAGACAAGTTCGTTTACAATAAGCCCACAGGGAATTGCTTTGTCTAGGGTTAGTTTAACCTCTGAAAGCGTGGGGTTATAATTAACTGTGCAGTCTGGTGTAGAGTAGCTATTTACAAGGTTCGTGCTTAACCTATCAAGATATTCAGAGAAGCTAATAGAAGAGAAGTCGGATGTTCTGTAGAGTGATTCGTGAATGTAGCTCATGGTAGATATTCTGGCTTGACTTTCATCTAGCACTTGTACCATAGATGGGTCACTAACAAAAGACCTCTGAAGGTTCATAAGACTGCTTATTACCTGGAGGTTGTTTTTAACTCTGTGGTGCACCTCTTGAAGCAGAATTTCCTTCTCTTTAAGGGCAAGCCTGATCTTTTTGTCTGCTTCTTTTCTGTCTGTTATCTCGTAAGTAATGCAACTAATTTCGTTAACTGTGTCGTTAAATGATATCGGGTTTAAGAAAACCTGATACCACTTTTCCTCTCCGTTTTCGTCTTTTATTGGAACCTCAAAATCTTGAGCTATACCATTGAAGGCTTTTGTAAAAAAGAAAGCTTCTTTTATTCCGAATTCATCGCTTATTCTTTCATTTACAGTGTCTATAAAATGGCCTGAGTGATCAAGCTTTCCTTTAAACAACCTTTCGGAAAGAGAAGCAAAGTTTTCGTTATACGATGTAATCTGCCTGTCTTTGTTTAGTGTAAACATCAATAGGTTTTCAGTGGTGTTGAAAATGGAGTTGAGCTTTGCCTCGCTGACTTTTGCTTTAGACTGTTCTTTAATGATGTCTGTTATGTCAAGGTGTATACCCCTGAAACCAACAGCAACTCCATTTGAGTCGTATTGAGCGCTACCACCTCCAATTACAGTTAATCTGTCGCCGTTTGCACCCAAGAACACCTCTTCTCCTTCTGTTCCGTCTAGTTTTTTAATCCAATTCTTTCCTTTTGGGAGTCCCTCGTAAATGTCGTGAATTGTTATGTTAGCAATTGTTGACTCTGTGTAGCCAAGTTTTTCAAAAAACGCTGGGTTTGCGTAAGTGAATGAGCCATAAGAATCTACAACATAGATGATATCACTGGCGTTATCTAAAATTTCTCTATACCTCTCCTCTGAAGCTTTTAATTCTTCTTCCGCAAGTTTTAAATCTGTTACATCTCTACCAACCCCCATTGCTCCAAGTTCGTTTCCGTCTTCATCACGCATTGTAGCAACAGAAATGAACATGCTGAATGTTTCTCCAGAAATTCTTTTTCCTAGAATCTCACCAGAATAGTAATTTCTGTTTTTCACACCATCCCAAACCTCTTGAGAATCCTTCTTGTTTGCTATGATTTGATTAAACTTAAGTTGCTTCTTTTTTGAAGGGTCTACACCAAACTCTACCGCAAAAGCGTGGTTGTATTGAAGCAGGTTACCCTTCATATCGAAAGCCACAATCATATCGATTGAAGATTCAATAATTGATCTGTTTAACTCCTCCGCCTCACGAAGTTTAGCTTGGGTTTTTTTGTGCTTGGTTATCTCTTCTTTAAGCATCATATTGCTTTCTTCTGCAAGTGTTGCTCTCATCTGCTCTCTCATAAGTTGAATACGAGTACTCAAATCATTGAGGGTAATCTGAATTGCTGGTTGCCTGTCGTGAAAAGAAAGTGACATTCTAACACCAACTTCTTTCTCTGAACCATCAAGAAGATTCATCATAACCTCCCTATAAGGAGGACGTTCTCCTTCTCTAACTTTTTCTAAATCATCGCTGATTATATCCTTCTCTTTTCCTTTGAAAAAAGATGTAAACAGTTCGTCATAAACTGAATCTTCAATTCTTTCATTAAGTATATCAAGCCCACCAGCATTCGTGTATTTAATTCTTCCATCGACAACTAAGAAAAGTCCAATAGGGCTAGATTCAACAAGCATTCTAAACCTCTCTTTCGTTTGGAGAAGGTCGAATTCTATCCTCTTTCTGTCGGTTATGTCATAAACCATTAAGAGCTGCTCGCCGTCTTTACCGCTTTCGCTTCTAGTGGCTTCAACATATATGGGTTTTCCTTGTTTAGTAATACCCCTTAACTCACAATGCATACCCCAATTTCTTCTAGCAGAAAGTCTTTGCCAGTCTCTATCGTCTATGAAGTTTAAAATATTATCTCCAATAGGCACTTTATCGTGACCAAACATCACAGCAAATTGATCGTTTGCATCTTTAATCACCCCATCTTTAATAATTGCAATACCCTCCATTGCAAACTGAGACAGTTTTCTAAACCTCTCCTCACTTTCTCTAATCGCCCTATCGAAATATATTCTTTCACTAATATCCTGAATCTGTAAGTCTTCTATATTGTCTTGTATTTGGGCAATTTTTAACTCGCTGTGAAATTCAATTCCATCATCTCTTCTTGATAGAATTTTCATTTTAACAACTTTACCTGTTAGGCGAGCTTTATCTAGTTTAGATTTAAGTAAACTCTCTTCATCTGGAAGGTATTTAAAAAGACCTTTTTCTGAATCAAATGGGTTGAATCCTAGCCACTCATCCTCATCAATGTGAAAAATTCTTTTCGCGTGCCTGTTTGATTTAACAACAATCCCGTCTTTTAAAATAAAATGGGCTTCTGCTGCTCTCTCAAATAACTTTTCTTCTAATCCCTTTAGATTTTTCACGGGTGCAAGGTCGTTATGATTATTCAGATTTTAACACTTTACGGCCATCAACTTTAACTAATACCCCGTGCTTGTATTTATAAGTGTGTTCAATTACTCCTTTTTTATTGAAAAACTGCCATTTACCGTGCTCCACACCGTTTTTAAATCTTCCTGATGAAATTAATTCTCCAGTCGAAGACCAAACTCTGTGTAATCCCGCTGGCTCATCATATGAGTACTCACCCTTGAAAATTATAGTTCCATCAGAGAATGTGTGGGTCCAGTCGCCAAGTTTTTGACCTGAAGTATAAAAACCCTCCTCTTTATGATCATTAACGTGATAAATCCAATCTCCTTCTCTCAATCCATTTCTATAATTCCCATTCAATAGAATATTTCCTAACGAGTCATATTCAATAAATTCTCCGTGCTCCACCCCATTTTTATACTGTTCAAACCTTTTTTTGTCTCCATTTTTAAAAGTCCAAACCCACGTATCATCATACTCTCCTGCTTTATAATATCCCTTTTGCTCAACCTCGCCTGTTTCATAATAAAACACCCAGGCACCTTCTCTTAGATCGTCTTTATAAAAACCTCTAGCTTTTATTTCAAGACTCTCATAATAAATAATCCACTCACCTTGCTTTCTTCCCTCTTTATCAAGTATTCCTTTTTTATTTAAAAATCCATTATAAAAAACTCCACCATCTATAATTTCTCCTTTTGAGTTGTATTCTCTAAAAATTCCATTTTTCACACCGTTTTTATAAACAGTTTCTGTTCTAATTATGCCGTTTGGAAAATGTGTTTTTATTACTTCTGTTGGATCAAGCATTTCCTCATCTACAACTAATTCTCCATACTCATATCTTTTTATCTCCAACAGATTTCCCCTCTTATCGTAACTCCTAAAAACACCATGCTTCTTCCCTCCTACCCAAGGACCTTCTTCTTTTACTATTAAGCTTTCATAGAATTCTTTCCATACCCCATCCTTTTCTCCATTCTTATCAAACCTATTAAATCTATCGGTTGAAAAAATCACTCCATTTTTATATATTTTAAAAGCAATTATTCTACCATCTTTTGCGTGATGTCTGCACTTTCCATCCTTCACTCCATTTTTAAAAAACGTCACGTGTTGTAATTCTCCTGTTTCGTAAAATCTCCTCTCTTCTCCTTCTTTTTTATCTAATTTCCAACTAGTTATATTTAAAATCTTACCTTCTTTTGAATATACTATCTCTTCTCCGTTTTTTAAATGATCCCTGTAATTTATTTGTTTCTCTAACTGGTTGTTTTCAAAGTAGAACTTCCAAAATCCCTGAAGTTTATTTTTCTCGTAACTCCCTTCTGATTTTATTGATCCGTTTTTAAAATATGAAGTCCAAACCCCTTCAGCCATACCACTTGTTAAACACCCTTGACTTGACAGCTCTCCAGACGGATAAAAAAACTGAGTAAATTTACCTTCTGAGCATGAATGTAAATCTACCTCTTCTTTTTGAGCAAAAAAAGACAAAAAAGGAAAACAAACACACATATATAATATTAAAGTATTCTTTAATTTTTTTGTAATATTCATAAGGATGTTAATAAGGATGATAAATGATATTAAATTGATTTGGATTATCATCTTATTAAAAAAAAAAGCATTTGTATAAACATATAACACACATATTAAAAGCCTGAAAATAAAAGGATAAATATGGTTATTAACTTTTTTCTTAAAACTATTAATTAGGATAATTAGACAAACCTATAAAGTTGATAAAGATTGTTTTTATGTGAGCTAATTAATAGAAAAACACATAAAAATAATTTTGAAGATTAAGATTAGTATTTACTTAGGAGATTAGGTTTTATTTTCCAACTCTAATTTTTCAAAACAACTCAACAATATTTCATACTATGTTCACAATGGTTGTGAATTAAATTGCGTGACTTAAATAAAGAAATAATGAAGTTTAGTATTGGATGTGACCACGCTGGACCAGTTTATAAAAAAACAATAACTGATTATTTAGAAAAACTAGGTCATTCAGTTATAAATAGAGGAACAGATACTGAAGATAGTGTGGATTATCCAGATCACGCTCACGCAGTAGCTGAAGATGTTGAGTCAGGAAATTCTGATTTAGGTATTTTAATTTGTGGATCAGCTAATGGTGTTTCAATGACTGCTAACAAGCACCAAACCATCAGAGCAGGCCTTGCTTGGACTCCTGAAATAGCAGAATTAGCCCGAACTCATAACAACGCTAACATCATATGTATTCCAGCTCGTTTTGTTTCAGAAGAAACAGCTGTTGCAATTGTTGACGCTTTTATAAATGCAGAATTTGAAGGCGGTCGTCACCAGAGAAGAGTAAGTAAGATTTGTTGTTCTATGATTGCTCTTCTTCTTGCGTTTTCTCCATCTCTTATAACCCAAACTGATTACGCTTCTCGCATCGACTCAACAGGATTATATGATCATTTAAGCGTTTTTGCTTCTGATGATTTTGAAGGAAGAGAAACAGGCACAAGAGGCCAAAGAAAAGCTGCTCAATACTTATTAGATTACTATAATTCTATTGGGTTTGAAGCAACAACTCAAATGGTTCCTCTTAAAGACGCTCAAGTTTCTGGGGGAACAATTGAGGTGAACTCAAATGAGTTAAACCTTTTAGATGATTTCTTTTTATACCCTGGTATTAAAGAATTAAACCTAGAAAACAGTGAAATGGTGTTTGCTGGGTTTGGTATAACAGATGGAGAGTGGGATGATTATGCTAAACTTGATGTAAGTGGAAAAACGGTCGTTGTATTAAGTGGTGATCCTAGAGAGGAGAAAAAAACAAACTGGTCGCAGAACATAAATAAAAAGAGAGTTCTTGCTGAAAAAAACGGCGCTTCTGCATTTGTTGTTTTGATGGAAGAAGAAGATTATGCTGTTTTTAAAGGACGTATGAAGTTTTATATGCAGCGTAAGTCAACCTCTATAAACAGACCAGCTGACGGTGAAGGATCTTCTGTTCCAACATTTTTTGTAGAGGATTCAACAGCTGATTCTTGGTTTGAGGGGGTTAAAAAAAACAGGAAAGCGAAAGATTTTAGAAAGCACACGGCTAAAAAACAAAAAAGCTTTACAACAGCTTTAAACCACACTTGGAATCACTCTATTGTAAAAATATATGAAGAGTATGAAGCTGCAAATGTACTAGCGTTTTTACCTGGATCAGACCCTGTTCTATCTGAAGAAGTTGTTGTTGTTACATCTCACTACGATCATATAGGAATAGTAGATGGTAAAATAAACAACGGTGCAGATGACGATGGTTCTGGAACAGTGACTCTTTTAGAAATTGCCGAGGCGTTTAAAACAGCTCAACTAGAGGGCAACGGCTCTAAAAGAAGCATTTTATTTATGAATGTTGTTGGTGAAGAAAAGGGCTTGCTTGGTTCAGAATGGTACTCTGACAACCCAGTTTACCCTCTTGAAAACACGGTTTCAAACCTAAATATTGATATGATAGGCAGGGTTGATGAGGCTCATAAAGACAACAACAATTATATATATCTAATTGGATCTGACAAACTAAGCTCAGAGCTTCACGAACTTTCTGAAAAAGCTAATAATGAGTTTGTAAACTTAGAATTAGACTACACATTTAACGCTCCAGACGACCCTAATAGATTCTACTACAGATCAGATCATTACAACTTTGCTAAGCACGGTATTCCTGTGATTTTTTATTTCAGCGGGGTTCACAAAGATTACCACGGACCGGGCGATGATTTTGAGAAAATCATGTATAATAAAACAGCAAAAGTTGGAAGGCTTGTTTACCATACTTGTTGGGAGTTAGCAAACAGGAATGAAAGAATAGTCGTAGATAAAGAAAATGACTTCCCTCCTACTCGATAAACGAGTTAAGGGTAGAGGTATAAAAACCGACCTCATCTTCATAAAATGGCGTTGCAGGTCCACTAAAGCCGGTGTGCACAACAACATCTCCTGATTTAGAAATAAAAGCGGTGGTAGGAAAAGACTTTATTCCGCCCATAAAAGGAACACAGTTGTTTGCTACTTGTTTGTTTGCCACACCTCCATATAAAACTTCCCAGTCTATACTTAAGGCTTCTTTAAACTGCTCAATGCGTTTTAAAGCGGATAAAGAGTCTCCTCTTTCAAAAGCAAGCGAAATAAAAAGAGCTTCGTCGTATTCTTTTTTAAGAGACTTAATTAACCTCACTTCGTCATAACAATTAGGACACCAAGTTCCCATAACATCTATTACAAGCACGTCTTTTTCAAGCGAATCAAGTAGTTGCACTAGATCAATACCACCAACATCAAGTGGGTGATTTATAAGTGGTGATTGTTTAGACGACCACCCCGCTTCTAGCGAATTAGTCTTAACCCCACTCCAGGCCTCTTCATAGTGGTTCCCGGATTTAAAAACACCATTAACAAGAGAGTCATTTTTAATATCTGCGTAGAAAAGAAAGAGATGTGCCCCATCAAAGGTGTTTAAAACGAGTTTTCTCCCGTCAATTTTGCCATTTAGGTAACGGTAATCTCCGGTGGGAGTTAAAATAGTCCCCTTAACAGAGTCGCAATTTTGTTCTGCCACGAGTTTCCCCAGTGTTGTTTCGTAGATAAAAGGCGTGGGCTTTTCAGCGCATGGGTTTCCCAGAGGTTTAGGTGTAAACTGAACAGGAATGGTGTAGTCGGGTGACCTTAAAGAATCCACCCAGTTTCCGCAAAAGACACCATCCTCTCGCCACTTTCCCCAAACACTTCCTCCAAAAACAGGAACAGAATAAACACTACCATCAACCCCATCATTAACAAGGGCGAGAACAATGTCCTCACCCTCGTTTTTAATCACAATGTTTTCACCCTGAGTAATAGCGCCAGTTTTTAAACTAACGCCTAGAGGGTCGACATAAAAGAAAGCTTCGCCAGAATTTTGTGGGCTTCTACACCCCACAAGGGCCACAACAACTAAAAACAGCGAAAAACCTTCCCTCACAGCTGTTGTTTATAGGTCAAACTTAATACCCTGCGCAAGCGGAAGATCTTCTCCGTAGTTGATGGTATTTGTTTGCCTTCTCATGTACACCTTCCAAGCGTCCGATCCAGATTCACGACCACCACCAGTGTCTTTCTCACCACCAAATGCACCGCCAATTTCAGCGCCAGATGTTCCAATGTTCACGTTTGCGATTCCACAGTCAGAACCAGCAGCAGATAAGAACAACTCAGCCTCTCTAAGATTGTTGGTCATAATAGCAGAAGAAAGCCCTTGAGCAACACCGTTTTGAAGGGCAATAGCCTCATCAATTGTGTCGTACTTCATTAGGTAAAGAATTGGGGCAAACGTTTCGTGCTGAACAATAGCCATTTCGTTAGAAGCTTCTGCGATAGCAGGCTTAACATAACATCCGCTTTCGTAACCCTCACCTTCTAGTACGCCGCCTGGTACAACAAGCTTACCACCTTGGTCTTCTACCGCCTTAAGAGCGTCTAAGTACTGCTGAACAGCACCAGTGTCAATTAGCGGCCCCACGTGATTGTTTTCATCAAGAGGGTCGCCGATGCGAATCTGCTTGTATGCCTGAGCTAGAGTGTCTTTAACCTTGTTATAAACGCTAGAGTGAATGATTAATCTACGAGTACTTGTACACCTTTGGCCACAAGTTCCAACCGCACCAAACACTGTTGCTGGAACCACAACCTTAAGATCAGAATCAGGGGTAATAATGATGGCGTTGTTTCCACCTAGCTCTAATAAAGAACGGCCTAATCTTGCGGCTACTTCTTGAGCTACAATTTTACCCATTCTAGTTGACCCTGTTGCGCTTACAAGCGGTACGCGCTTGTCCTTACTAATCATCTCACCAACAGTGTAGTCTCCGTTAACAACACAGCTTAACCCCTCAGGCACACCGTTTTCTTCAGCAACCTTAGCCCAAACGATTTGGCAAGCTAGAGAGCAAAGCGG
>CEOV01014757.1_pt1 | contig 13090 bp, 12 predicted proteins | sample 530631 | NCBI WGS metagenome assembly CEOV01 (sample SAMEA2620756, study PRJEB7988) | marine metagenome | isolation source: saline water (ENVO:00002010), including
AGACTGTTAATCTATTGGTCCTAGGTTCGAGTCCTAGAGAAGGCGCTCAATAATTAAACGGTTATGCTAGATGTAGTGTAACCGTTTTTTTTTATTTTACAATTAATGAAACAGTTTGATATTATTATATGGGGAGCATCTTCTTTTACAGGGAAATTAGTCACAGAATACATATTTAATAAATATGGATCTTCAAAAATTAAATGGGCTATTGCAGGAAGGAACTTAGATAAGTTAGAAAAGGTTAGATCTCAAGTAGCTGATAAAGATATTCCAATATTCATTGCAGATAGTTTTGATGAAGATAGCCTATCAAAATTTGTAAAAAAAACAAAAGTTGTTTGTTCAACAGTTGGACCATATTCTTTATATGGGACGAAATTAGTAAAGGTATGTCTAGAGAATAACACAAATTATTGTGATATAACTGGAGAAGCTCACTGGATAAGAACCTTGATTGATAACTTTCATGAAGAGGCAAAGTCCAAAAAAATAAAAATTGTAAATTCATGTGGTTTCGACTCAATTCCATCAGATATGGGTGTCTACTTTATTCAGAATGAAATAAAAAAAGTTTATAAAAATTATGCAAAATCTATTAAAATGAGAGTTGCAGGTATAAGAGGAGGAATTAGCGGGGGAACTTATGGTAGTATAAACAATTTACTAAAAGAAGCCTATGCTGATAGGAATGTATTTAAAGTATTAAATAATCCATACGGACTCAACCCAAAAGATAAAATGGAGGGTATGGATAAGAAAGATTTACGAAAGATTATTTTTGATAAGGAATCAAACTCCTGGATTTATCCATTTATTATGGCAGGGATAAACACAAAAATAGTAAGAAGGAGTAATGCTTTATCAAACTTTAAATATGGTAAAGATTTTAGGTATGAAGAAGCTACGATGTCCGGTAAAGGTATTTCTGGTTTTTGGAAAGCAATCTTAGCTGTATTTCCTCTAGCCATGGTTGGTTTAAACCCTAATTCTTTTTTGAAAAAGATTGTAAATTCATTTATGCCAAAGCCTGGAGAGGGTCCTGGACTTGAGAAAAGGAAAAATGGTTTCTATAATTTAAGATTTTACATAACAATTGATGATAAGAACAAAGCTTTTGCTAAGGTAATAGGGGATAGCGATCCTGGATACGGTTCAACTTCGAAAATGCTTGCTGAATCCGCTCTATGTTTAGCATTTGATAAGTTACCCGAAAACTATGGTATTGTGACTCCGTCTTTTTCAATGGGTGACAAGCTTCTAGACAGATTAAATCATAATGCTGGACTTAAATTTGAATTGATAATTAAATGACTTTTTTTAGCTCTATAATTATTCCTTTTCTCTTATTTTTTAATACTGAAAAGTCAAATTATTCTGAAAAGATTCCTAATTCAAATTTTTCGATTGACATGATATATATTCCTGGAGGCGAATTTAAGATGGGTAATAAAAATAAAAACTCAGATACAGAGGTCTCTTCTTTCTGGATTTCAAAATATGAGATAACATGGGAAATCTATAATTTATTTATGGAGCATGAAGAAAACAATAAATTAGAATTTGTTGTTGGAAATGAAAAAATTAAAGTTGATGGTATAAGTAAACCTACTACACCTTATACAGATATGACTTTTGGAATGGGTTATGAAGGCTTTCCAGCAATTAATATGACTCATAATGCAGCATCAAAATTCTGTAAATGGCTATCTCTTGAGACTGGTAATTATTATAGGCTTCCAACAGAGGCAGAATGGGAATATGCTAGCATATCTGAACTAAATGAAAAAAATATAGATAATTATGCATGGTATAAAGATAATTCAGGTGGTAAGTATCAAAAAGTAGGACAAAAAGAACCAAATAAATGGGGTATTTATGACATGTTAGGAAATGTATCTGAATGGGTAGCTGACTCTTATGAGGAGAATATTTTTAAATCAAGAAAGTTAAGGTCTGATCCTTTTATTTTCAATAAAAATAAGTACCCTAAAGTTTATAGAGGTGGATCATGGAATGATGATCCAGATGAATTACTATCCAACAAAAGGTTTTATTCTAACAGCAGACTTCAAGAAAGAGATCCACAAATTCCAAAAAGCAAATGGTGGAATACTGACGCTCCACACATTGGCTTTAGGATAGTTAGAGTAGAAAATACAGATTCAAAATCTCTCAGAGATATGTTTTGGAATAATTAATAAATGTTAATAAATTAAAATTTATACTAATTAACCAATAAGATGAAAAAAGAATCAAGAAGAAGTTTTGTTAGAAAGACAGCAGCGATAACAAGTGGTGTTTTAGCAACCAATGTTACACTTCAGTCTTTTGCAAACGTAAATGAAAATAAAAAACTGAAATTAGCTGTTGTTGGCTGTGGCGGAAGAGGATCAGGAGCAGTTGTTCAAGCATTAAATGCAGATGATAATGTAGAACTTATTTCTATGGCTGACGCATTCAGAGATAGAATTGATTCTAGTCTTAAAGGTATTCAAGATCACTTCGGAGATTCAAAAAAAATAAAAGTAAAAGAAAAAAATATTTTTATAGGATTTGATTCTTACAAGAAGGCAATTGACTTATGCGATGTAGTTATTCTTACAACTCCTCCTGGTTTCAGACCTCTTCACTTTGAGTATGCAGTTAATAATGGGAAACATGTTTTTATGGAAAAACCTGTTGCAACTGATGCCACAGGAGTAAGGAGAGTTTTAGAATCTGCAAAGAAAGCAAAAGAAAATAAGTTAAATGTAGTAGTTGGTTTGCAGAGGCACTATCAAAATAAATATCTCAATTTATATGATAAAGTTTCATCAGATCAAATTGGAAAAATAGTTTCTGGACAAGTTTATTGGAATGATGGGGGAGTATGGGTAAATACTCGAAAGCCCGAACAAACTGAACTTGAATATCAGATGAGAAACTGGTATTATTTTACGTGGATATGTGGAGATCATATTCTCGAACAGCATATTCATAACATTGATGTAGCAAACTGGTTTATTGGAGAATACCCTTCTCATGCTCAGGGTATGGGAGGAAGAGAAGTTCGAAACGGAATGGAACATGGCCAGATATTTGATCATCATTTTGTTGAATTTCACTACCCTGGAGGGGCAGTTGTTTCTAGTCAGTGTAGACATCAGAAAGGGACAGAAAGTCGAGTAGATGAAGTATTTCAAGGATCAAAAGGATCAGTTGTATTAGGTAAGGGAGAAATATATAATTTAAAGAATGAGCTTACTTACAAATATCCAAAATCATGGTCTGATGATCCAAATCCGTATCAAGTTGAGCACGATAAATTATTTCAATCTATAAGAAATGGAGAGGTTATATCAGATACTGAAAATGCTGCCAAAAGTACTCTTTCAGCAATTATGGGAAGAATGGCAACTTATACTGGAAAGAAAATTACTTGGGATCAAATTATGAATTCTAAAGAGAACCTAGTTCCAGATAATTTGACATGGAATTCTAAGGCTCCAACTTTACCAGATTCTGCTGGATATTATGATATTCCTGTTCCTGGAAAAACTAAATTTATTTGAATATGTTAAGAAGAACATTTATAAATAAATTTTCTATTTCTTTATCGATTGCGTCTCTGTTTCCATTCAATTCTTTTTCAAAGAATACTTTTAATTTAAATTATGCGCCTCACTTAGGAATGTTTAAAAATACTGTTGGCGATGATCCTATAGATCAAATTAATTACATGGCTGACCTTGGTTTTAGAGCTTTTGAGGATAATGGAATGAGCTCAAGATCAGTTGATCTTCAAAATAAAATATCTAAAACATTAGAGAATAGAGGAATGAAAATGGGAGTTTTTGTTGCTCATAAAATTTACTGGGATAAGCCTAATCTTTCAAGTGGAGATGATGATTATAGAAATGAATTTTTAAATTATATTGAGAATTCAGTTGAGGTCGCCAAAAGAGTAAATGCAAAATGGATGACAGTAGTTCCTGGACATTTAGATTTGAGGAAGGACATGTCTTATCAAACCTCAAATGTTGTAGAAACTCTCAAGAGAGCATGTGATATTTTAGAACCCCATGGGTTAGTTATGGTACTAGAGCCATTAAATTTCAGAGATCACCCTGGGTTATTTTTAACCGAGAGCCCCCAAGCTTTTCAAATATGTAAAGCAGTGGACTCACCATCTTGTAAAATTTTATTTGATATCTATCATCAGCAAATTCAGGAAGGAAATTTAATTCCTAATATAGACGATACATGGGATGAAATTGCATACTTTCAAATTGGTGATAACCCTGGAAGAAAGGAACCAACAACTGGTGAAATAAATTATAAAAATGTATTCAAATTTATTTATGAAAAGGGTTTTGAAGGTATACTAGGAATGGAACATGGTAATTCTATACAAGGTGAAAGGGGAGAAAAAGCATTAGTCGAAGCTTACTTAGAAGCAGACTCTTTCTAATTTCCTAAGTGGTTTCTTTTACTACCTACCAATATTAGCTCGGTCTGTCTTCCATTAACATATCTAAACCCTGTCTCCTCAAATACTCCAGCTTCTTCAAGCATAACTCTAATATCTTTATTCCATTCTTTGATAAACACCTTTGTGTTTAATTCAATTGCATATACAGTATTGTAATTCATAGGAAAATCACCAGTAAACGGAACTCCACCTTGAGAATCCCACATTCCTAAAGTTGTTCCAGCTGAATGACCAAAAGTACCAAGAGGATGGGTATAAATTTGAGGTCTATAACCTTCATTTCTTCCCTGCTCTAAAGCTTCTTTTAATATTTGATTTCCAGTTTTTTTATGCTCAAATAAATCAGTAAAAATATCTTGCACTCTATTTCCTTCATCTAAAGCTTTTACTAGATAGTCTGGTGCTTCTGTTTCATCTGGTTTAAGAACGTAGGCTAATTCTTGGCAGTCAGTATTTAATGTCAAATAAGTAATCCCAAAATCGCAATGAATTAAATCCCCAGGTAGAATTATATCAAATTTTGATTCGCCATCGAAGGCATAAAGATCACTATTCTCATTCCTTTGGACATCAATTGTTGGATGAAACCAAGTTTTAAGACCAAGTTTTTTCACTTTTTCTCTCATCCACCAAACTACATCATCAGTAGTTGTAACTCCAGGAGTTATTACATTAGTAGAAAAAGCTTCGTTAATAATTCCATGAGTAATTTCGACGAGTTGGTCATATATAATCATTTCCTTTTCAGTTCTTGTCTCAATCCACCTTATTGCGAGCTCCTCTGCAGATACTACTCTTTTTGATAATTTGCTTGGAAGATTATCTAGAAAAAGTTCATAATCTGTTTTAACTATTCCATCAGCTAATGCAAAATGATCTGAAAAGTTTAATCCAATTTTTTCTGGATTTTTTTCTTCTATAAACTTAGCTAGTGCTTTCATTTGATTAGGTTCTTCTTCTTTATTCCAGATTGATGGAATATTTTTTCCAAATGAATACCTAGCTATAGCAACTTTTTCTAAATCTTTACTCTTCTTGTCATAGTGGAAAGCTAAAATTGTTCTTCTTCTAGCATTTAGCCAAGTAGGTGGAAGAAGAGTCTTGATGACTGGATCTTCGTTATATTCTCTTGTTATTATTACCCACATATCAATTCCTGTCTCCTCCATAAGTTTAGGAAGTAGGTTATCAAATCTATCTTTTTGAATTTCTTCAATAACTCTTGCTCTTTCTTTAAGACTAAGAATATCTTGAGATTTTACATTAAATGATAATGTTATTAAAAGTATTAAGTGAATAATTTTCATATTATATAAAATTTAATTTGTTGGTACTACAATATTATTTCCTAAAAAAATAGCATTTAAAAATAGCTTGTTAGTTCCATACCAACTACCTCTAAAATTAGGATTATCAGCAAATAAAACTACTCTCCCAGAATTTATTCTTGATACTAATAAAGATGCTGATCCAGGGATAAAGTTTTTCAGATTATTTTTTGAAATATAACCATCAATATGTGCATCCTCAGAATAGATTGCGACTGAAGAATAATGATCTGAAGTTTTATTTATAAATACATTATTATTCTTATACACAGGAATAGATAAATCATTATATCCAAAAGCTAGTGGATGTGTTAAGTCTAAATCAACACTTAAGATAACACCTCCAATTCTTTCTCTTCCAATATTTTCTCTAGCGTCTACATAATTTTTTCTTGAGAAAACAGTATCCTTTTTTCCTTTAACTAAAGTTTCATCTACTATTTTTTTATTTATTGCCCAACTTGAACCTCTAGCTATTGTAATTAGAGTATTACCTTTACCAACCCAATCCTTAATTTTTTCAATATCACTATCTCGAAGTTGATTGTATGAGCCAGAAACCATTACTAGAGTTGTATACTGATCTAAAGAAATTCTAGAAAATTGATTTAATCTTATCTTTGTTAATGGCATACCTATCCTCGTATCTAGAAGATGCCAAACTTCTCCAGCTTCATATGAGCTAACTCCATCACCAATTAACATGGCAACTTTAACTGGTTTATTTATTCTAAAATTATTACTTCCGAGATCAATTCCTTCTAAACTATATCCAGATTCAGAATTATAAATTGGAACATTAAATTTTAACTGTAACTCTTTAATTATTTCATATAGCTTATCGCTTGAAATTTTTTGTTTGCTTACTGGCACTAGTATCGACCCATAATTAAATTGCACTCCTTTATTAGCGTTATCAACTTTAATCTTAAAAGGTTTAAATGCAGAATAAGTTACTATATCATTTTTTTGTAAGTGATTAAGAGCAGCAGGAGAGTTGTAATCATTCCAGTCAATAATATATGCGTAATCTGATTTATTAACTTTTAAAGTTTTAATTAAATTATCAGTATCTGTAATTTCAGATTCACTAATAAAACTTCTCAGTTTTTTAGATTTCATATTATAAAAATTAGAAACACTCCATGCGGATGCATCATAAAATACACTGTCTACATACTTATCATAAGTTTCGAAGAAATTTTTAACCATCCTAGATTGTTGCTGCTTGACAGGAACTATGAATTTTTCTTTATTTCTATAGACTTTGATATTATGTAAAATCAATTTATCAATGAATGCTTTATTCCTATTCATATCGTAGAGATCACCAAACTCGTATGCTTTTGTTTTATCACTACTAAATTCAGTAACTGACGAACTAAAAAATCTTTTTTGATAGTCTCTCAATAGGTTTTTATTATCTACAGCTGCCTCAACAGTTGCAATACTTGATAAGTACTGATTTCTGATGGTAAACCCAAATGATATTGTTCCGTAATTTGTTTCTTGGAGATGTCCTCTTGAGCTACCTTGCTCAAAAAGTATAGCTAGAGCACCTTGAACATCTGGATAAGATGAACCATAACCTGGGTAGGTTTCATCAAATGATTCTTTTGTATAATAAAACGAACCAATACTATCTAAAGCTTTTGAATAATATTTTGCAAATATTGGACTTAATACACTATAATTTTCATCAGGAATTAACGGCTTTAAAGATGCATTTGGTTTCATTGGTTCAAAAAAGTATGTGCTATTAGTACCCATTTCATGGAAATCTGTAACAACATTTGGATACCAACTATGGAACCATTTTAGTTTATTTTCACTTTCTGGATTTATTCCTAATAACCAGTCTCTATTTAAATCAAACCAGTAGTGATTAGTTCTACCTCTTGGCCATGACTCATTGTGTTCAGCATCATTCTCATCAGAGACAAGATTTATAGATTTATATTGATTAGCCCACTGAGAATGTCTATCTCTTCCATCTGGATTTATAGTTGGATCAATAAAAATTATGGACCTATCTCTAAATTTTTTTATTTTGTTACTTTCAGAAGCAACCATCGTGTAAGCGGTTAGCATTGCAGCCTCAGAGCTTGATGGCTCATTTCCATGAACACCGTATCCAAGATTAATGATGATTGGAAGGTTATTATCAATTTTATCTTTGTTTTCTGGATTGGTGTATTTTAAATGTATTCTCTGTATTTCACCTATATTATTTAAGTTGGAGGAGGATGAAACTGTAAGCATTACTAATTTTCTTCCTTCATGTGTTCTACCATATTCAATTATCTGAGCATTATCAGAACTATTTGATAAATAATTTAAATACGATATTATCAAATCATGTCTAGTATGTTCAAACCCAATTTCATAACCAAGAAATTCTTCAGGACTCATGATTTTATCATTATATGGTCCATTATTTTTCAAAAAATAATCTTGGGCATTAATTTGAACTGTTATTAAAAGGAAAAGAATTAAATTAATTATCTTCATTGCTACTAATTAAAATTAAACCAAATTGAGTACTCAAAATACAAATTATTGGAAAGAAAATCTGAAATATGTTGGAATTCTTTTATCTGTATGGTTTCTAGTTTCTTTTTGTTTCTCAATTTTATTCAAAGATTTTTTAGATACATTTTATTTAGGAGGATTTAAGTTAGGGTTTTGGTTTGCTCAACAAGGATCGATGTATGTTTTTGTCATTCTTATTTTTATCTATGTTCATTTGATAAATAAGCTTGATAAAAAATATGGATTTAATAAAAAAGATTAAAAATGGATGTTCAAACCTGGACTTATATTATTGTTGGTATTACCTTTTTAATATATATATCTATAGCTATTTGGTCTAAAGCTAGCTCTACTAAAGAATTTTATATTGCGGGTAAAGGAGTTTCTCCTCTTGCCAATGGTATGGCAACCGCAGCTGATTGGATGTCTGCAGCGTCTTTTATTTCTATGGCTGGAATAATTGCTTTTGCAGGTTATGATGGATCAGTCTATTTAATGGGCTGGACTGGTGGGTATGTTTTGTTAGCTTTATTACTTGCACCATATCTACGAAAATTCGGAAAATTTACCGTACCAGATTTTATTGGAGAAAGATATTATTCAAATAGAGCAAGATTGGTTGCTGTTTTTTGTGCTCTTGCGGTATCATTTACATATGTTGCTGGTCAGATGAGAGGAGTAGGTATCGTTTTCTCTAGATTTCTCGAGATTCCTATTGAGTCAGGTGTAATTGTTGGAATGGTAATAGTTTTATTTTATGCAGTTTTAGGAGGAATGAAAGGCATAACCTATACTCAGGTTGCTCAGTACTGTGTTCTAATTTTTGCATTTATGGTTCCTGCATTTTTTATTTCTCTTCAAATGACAGGAAATTTTATCCCTCAAATTGGGATGGGATCTCAGATAAATGATGGATCGGGTATTTTTCTTCTCGAGAAATTAGATCTGCTTTCTAAAGACTTAGGATTCAATGAATATACTTCTGGATCCAAATCGGTTTTTGATATATTCTGTATCACTTTAGCACTAATGGTAGGAACAGCTGGACTACCTCATGTAATTGTAAGATTTTTTACTGTGAAGAGGGTCAGTGATGCTAGAAAGTCTGTTGGATTAGCTCTTCTTTTCATTACAATATTATATACAACCGCTCCTGCTGTCTCTGTCTTTTCAAAATTAAATCTTATTGAAACAGTTAGTGAAAAAGAGTATTCTACGATGCCAGATTGGTTCAAAAATTGGGAGAATACTGGATTAATTACTTATGATGATAAAAATAATGATGGAATAATTAACTATAATAATTATGAAAATAATGAATTAATAATTGATAATGATATTATGGTTTTAGCTAATCCTGAAATTGCTAATTTACCTGCTTGGGTTATTGCGTTAGTAGCCGCAGGTGGATTGGCAGCAGCCCTCTCTACTGCAGCAGGGTTATTATTAGTTATTTCTACTTCAGTTTCAAACGACTTAGTTAAAAAGATTTTTATGCCTAATATATCTCAAAAAAGAGAATTACTAATAGCAAGAATTTCTTCTTTTTTTGCAGTTATAGTAGCTGGATATTTTGGAATAAATCCTCCAGGTTTTGTTGCTGCGGTAGTTGCTCTAGCATTTGGTCTGGCTGCTGCTTCCTTTTTTCCTGCTATAATTCTGGGTATTTTCTCCAAAAGAATTAATAAAGAAGGAGCTATATCTGGTATGATTGTTGGAATTTCTCTAATGCTCTACTACATGGCTAAATTTAAATTAGGATGGTTAGGGCCTATACCTCCTTCTTCAGAGTGGTGGTTTGGTATTTCACCAGAAGGATTTGGATCTATTGCTATGTTATGTAATTTTTTAATTTCAATTGTAGTGTCATATTTAACCTCGCCTCCTCCACAAAAAGTAGTTCAGTTGGTAGAAGACATCAGAATTCCTGAAAACTAATTTTTTTTAAAAAATATTTTTTCTTCAATGGATTTCCATAATATAAGAGAAGCGTATGTATTGTATGGAGCCCAAGATTTAATCAGATTATTTAATTTCTTATCATTTAAGGTTTCTATATTATAATTGAGTTTGATGCTATTTAATAGAGCAATATCTTTTTTTGAAAAAATATTCTCTCTAAATAAAATAAATATTAGAAACATCTCTGCTGTCCAACTCCCTACACCTTTTATAGTAGTTAATTCATTAATTATTTTATCATTATCTAAACTATCAAAGTTTATATTGTTGTCAAGAAAGTATTGGTAAACATTTTTTATATATTTTACTTTCATTCTCGATATCCCTATACCTTTTAATTTACTATCATTAATTTCTAATATTTCATTATTTGTCATTCCTGAAATCAAATGATTAAATTTTTTTTTAATAGAAATAGCTACTTTAAAACTAATTTGTTGTTCTATAATTAATTCGGCTATAGCTTTTGCATAATTTTTGTTATACCTGTCCTCAATGTCTATTTCTCTACCCAATTTTGAAATCAAATATTTCATAACTGGATCAGATTCAAGATATTTAAATGCTTTTTTATATGCTTTTTTAACCTCCATTTTCGATAAATGATTTCATTTTTTTTATTTCATTTTTTCCTATTCTACAACAGCCTCCAACTATGTCTGGACTTTCATCAATCCAACTTGAAAATTCCTCACTATTAATTTTTTTCTCCCCGAACCAAGTTTTAAACTTACTATTAAAATTTTCACCTGAATTTGGATAGACTAAAATTTTTTTATTAGAATATTTTCGTAGTTTTTTAATTGCTTTATTAGTAAGATTTGGATTAAAACAATTTAAACCAATAGTTGTTATTTGATTAGATTTCGATAATATCTTACATGCTTCCTCTAAGGAAGAACTATCTCTTAAATTTAAATCATTGTTGCATGTCATTGATACCCATACTTCTTTTTTATATGCTTCTACGAGATCATTTATTATTTTTACTTCTCTTAAGCATGGTATAGTTTCGTAAAGAATAATATCAATGTCTAGGTCATGTATAATTTCTGAATTCTCTTGATGAAATTTTTTTATTTTACTATCACTTAATTCGTAAAATCCAGTGTATTCTGATCCATCAGAGAGATATGATGCGAATGGTCCAAAACTTCCGACTATTTTAATTTTATTTTGTCCTGTTTTTAATATTGCCTTTTTTACTAAATCAACTGATTGTCCAAATATCTTTCTTATTTCCGAGATATTATACCCTTCTTCCTTAAGTCTTCTGACACTTAGTTGATATGATGAAGTTGTCACATAATCACTCCCGGATTTAATATAATCAACATGAATATCTTCTATTACTTGTGGATTTTTAATAAGGATTTCACCTGTCCATAGATTGGTATTAAGTTTATATCCTTTTTCTTCAATAGGATATGATAGACTCCCATCTAACAATTTTATTTTTTTTCTCATAATGTATTTATAAGATACTCTGTTTCCAGGGGTAGGTCTTCAACTTTTACAATATGATAAGTATTATAATAAGGATGTAAAATTAGGAGATTCATACTGGACACAATAAGTCCATAATTTTTTTCTAAGATATACTTGTAAATATTTTGTTGGAGACAGTACTTGTTGTAATCTGTTGAGCTCATATGCCCCAATCCATTTAAACAATTTTCGAAAGGATTATCTTTTTCAACTTCGCCATTTGAATTAATAATTTTTTTTGATCTTTTCCAATCAAATAGGAACACTTCACTATTTGATTTTTTATATACCATATCGATTGTGCCTGCTAATAATTTTTCTTCATCAAAAACTCTCCATTCTGTTCTGAATGGTTCGTAATTAGTTTTAATAAATTTTTCATGAAAATGCATGAACTTTTCTAATTCAGGTGAATTATCATATTTTTTTTCATTATAAAAATTTTCGATTTGATTGTGAAGATTTGTTCCTTCATTTCTTGCTTTATCTCCAAGTTCAGCCCATCTTTTTAATATATCCTCAACTTTTTCACCAGTTTTTCGACTTTCATTATTTGCCCAATAATTTTTATCAAACTTTGGAAAAAACTCACTAATTAATTGAGTGACTGATTTTGCATTTTTATTTCCATCGATTGTGTAGATATGATCTTCTTCATTGAAATTTATTCTCTTATCTCTCTCGTGTATGTTTAAATGTTTAAGATCTTTCATCTTTACAATATTACTAATGATTTAATCCAATTATTTATAAAAAAAACTATATTTAATTTTTAACCAAACAATTAAGATTTATGGAAGTTAATGAATTACTAGTTCCTACTATACTTGGAGGAATTTGTATATTAATAAGTATTTATGGTCTAGCTATTGCTAAAGATAGAAAATATGCACTAGGTGGGCTTTTTTTATATTCTCTTATCCCTATTAGTCATAGGATGGGAATTTTTTTAGAAAACCCAGAAGATTATTTTAGTTTAGTAACTGCTTTAATCTTTGTGTGTCAAGCAATTATTGCCATACCAGTAGGTGGTTTTCTGAGTCCTAACTCAGACCCTGTTCAAAAAACATGGTCTCTGAAAGTTCAGCTTACGATATTAGTTATTAATGCTTCATTTGCAGCATTGATTCTTAGTGATCCAATGGTACCAACAATTATTGGAGCATATCACGCTATTTATGCTTTAATGATGTTAGTTGCTATTTCAAAAACGTTAGCTGGTAAAATGGATATGAAATAAGTTTTATAAAAATTTCATTAAATTAAAGGTCTAATATTAGACCTTTAATTTTTTACTATGAAATAT
>CEOV01242063.1_pt1 | contig 13025 bp, 9 predicted proteins | sample 530631 | NCBI WGS metagenome assembly CEOV01 (sample SAMEA2620756, study PRJEB7988) | marine metagenome | isolation source: saline water (ENVO:00002010), including
GGTATTTACAACATTAATTCCTTGTGTCAAGCCACAAAATCCAAATACTACTAATATTGATACTTCTAGCGCTACATTGACTTGGGATAATGTCGCAGGAAGTTGGGGTTATAGAATTAGATATAGAGAAAATTCATCTAATATTTGGATATTTGATACAACAAATACAAACTCGATTAATTTAGTAGGTTTAGATGTTACAACAACTTATAAGTGGCAAGTAAAATCTATATGTGACGCTGCGGGGACTAATACCTCTAACTGGACTTCAGCACAATTATTTACTACCTTAACTCCTATTGTGCCATGTAGCACTCCTGATGGTTTGACAAGTGTTGTATCTGGTACATCTGTTTCATTATCCTGGAATCAGGTTCAAAATGCAACTAAATATGATTTAAGGAGAAGAATTCAAGGTACGACAAATTGGTTATATGTATATAATATTGTTTCAACCAACAGAACAATAAATAATTTAAGCCTTGGTACAACATATGAATGGGAGGTAAGAACACATTGTTCAGCTAATTCAACATCCTCTTGGAGCTCTACAGAAACATTTAGTATTTCAGCTGCATGTACAGTTCCGTTAAATGCTAATACTACTAATATATCTTCTACATCAGCAGATCTTATTTGGGATCCTGTTTCTGGAGCTGTTAGTTATAAAATTAAGTGGAGAAAAATTGGAGGCCCTCTTACTGTAGAATTTACACCAACAAATTTACTTTCTTTATCTAATCTATCTCAGTCTTCAAATTATAAATGGAGAGTTAGATCTGAGTGTGATGCAATATCTTCAAATGTTTCTGCATTCAACTCATGGCAATACTTTACTACACTGTCTTCTATCAGGATTTCCGCGGGAGATATAGATTTAATAAATAATTTAAATATTTATCCAAATCCTAATGGAGGAGTATTTAACATTTCATTTATTTCAGAAGAAGTAAATAGTTTCCAATTAACTATTGTAGACGCGTTTGGAAAAATTATTGAATTAGAAAATAAAGAATTATTTGTAGGAGAGTTTACAAAACAAGTTAATTTGTCAGACTATCCAAAGGGAATTTACATGGTGCAGATTAAAACAGATGACTCGTTTGTAAGTAAAAGAGTAGTTGTACAGTAAATAAATTTGATAGTTCTATAAAAAGTTGTATTTTTGCTAAGAATTTAATGTAAGAAAGACGGAAGGGGCAGTTAGCCCCTTCTTTTATTAGAATATGATTTCAAAGGAAAGAGTAACAGAGTTAGCTTTAGAAAAAATAAAAGAATTAGGTTATTTCTTAGTAGATGTAAAGATAAGTGCTGCAAGTGAAATCATAGTTCTTTTTGATAAAGATAAAGGTGTTGTAATTGATGATTGTTTAAAGGTTAGTAGACATATTGAGGGTAATTTAGATAGAGATATTGAAGATTACCAATTAACAGTTTGTTCTCCAGGTATTGATAAGCCATTTAAAGTAAAAGAACAATATCAGAAGAATATCGGTAGAGAGGTGAAAATTAAATCTACTAATGGAGATAGATATAAAGGAACATTAATTGCTTACAATGATGTTTTGGTTTTAGAAACAAAAACTAAACAAAAAAAGAAAAAGGAATTAATTATCGAAAAGATTGAAATTCCAAAAGAAAAAATAAAAGAAACAAAATTGGTATTAAAATTTAAATAATAAATAAAATGAATGTTGAAAATCTAATTGATTCGTTTTCAGAGTTTAAGGAAGTTAAGAATATTGATAGGGAGACTATGATGAGCATCCTAGAAGATGTTTTTAAAACTGTTTTAGAAAAGAAATATGATGGTGCAGAAATTTTTGATGTAATTATAAATGTTGACAAAGGAGATTTAGAGATCTGGAGAAACAGAGAGGTAGTTGCAGATAATGAATTAGAAGATGAAAATACTCAAATCAAGTTATCTGATGCATTAAATATTGAGGATGATTATGAGGTTGGAGAAGAAGTGTCAGAACAAGTAAGTTTTGAGTCAGAGTTTGGACGAAGACAAGTACTTTCTATAAGACAAAACCTTGTAGGCAGGATCAATGATTTACATAGAGATGAGATTCTAAAGAATTACCAAGACAGGATTGGAGAGATTGTAAATGCAGAAGTCTATCAGATTTGGAAGAATGAAATCTTATTGCAGGATGATGAAGGAAACGATTTAATCTTGCCTAAATCTGAGCAGATTCCTAGAGATTTTTTTAAAAAGGGAGATAGTGTTAAAACGGTTGTTAAATCTGCTGAATTAAGAAATAATAAATCTCATATTGTTTTATCAAGGATAGCACCAGAATTTATTGAGAGATTGTTTGAAATGGAGGTTCCAGAGGTATTTGATGGAATTATTACTATTAAGAAGGTTGTCAGAATGCCAGGTGAAAGAGCTAAGGTAATGGTAGAATCTTATGATGATAGAATCGATCCAGTAGGAGCGTGTGTAGGAGTCAAAGGATCTAGAATTCATGGAATTGTAAGAGAATTAAGAAATGAAAATATAGATGTAATTAATTTTACCGAAAATATGAACCTACTTATTTCAAGAGCTTTAAGTCCCGCAAAAGTTACTTCTATTGAAATTGACAAAGAGAAAATGACAGCCAATGTATTTATGTCGCCAGATCAGGTTTCACTAGCAATTGGAAAAAGAGGATATAATATTAAATTAGCTGGAGAATTAACTGGATATGAAATTGATGTTTATAGAGATACTGAAGGATTTGAAGATGATGTTGCTCTTTCAGAATTTTCTGATGAAATAGATGGATGGGTAATTGAAACTTTGCAAGCAATTGGATGTGATTCTGCAAGAAGCGTATTAGATATTAGCCCTGAAGATCTTGTAAAAAGAACAGATTTAGAACAAGAAACAGTTGATAGTGTGCTAAGTATTTTAAAATCGGAATTTGAAGAATAAATTATAGATAAATTAAATATGTCTGAAAAGAAAAGTGTTAGGTTAAATAAATTAGCTAAGGAATTCAATGTGAGTTTAGATAGAATTCTTTCTTTCCTTGGAAACAAGGGGGTGGAAGGAATTAAGCCGTCTTCTAAAATTTCTCATGATTTGTATATGGATTTGTTGGGAGAATTTCAACCTGATTTAAAAGCAAAAATTGCTGCAGATATAGCTTCAAAAGCAAGAGAAGCAGAAAGAGAGGAACAAAGAATAATTGAGGAGCAGTCAAGAATTAAAAAGGCAGAAGAAAAGAAAAAATCAGAAAAAATTGTCAAGGAAAAAAAGGCAAAAGAACAACAAGAAGTAAAAAATGATGTAAAAGTTTTAGGTAAGATTGATTTAGAGTTAAATAAAAAGAAGAAGGATATTTTAGAAGAAAAAATTGCAGAGAAACAGACAAATGAATCTCAAACTAGTTCCGATGAGGATATGGGGATTATAAAGGCAGAAGCTGAAAAGCTTTCTGGTCCAAAAATCACCGGAAAAAAAATAGATTTAGATAAATTAGATACTAAAAAGAAATCCGTTACATCTTCTAGTGTAGATGCGAAAGAACAAAAGAAGAAAAGAAAAAGGATCACAAATAAAGTAAATCCAAAGAAATTTGTAAAGAGTAAAGTTAAGACAAAAAAAGCAGATGTTGAAATATCTCCCGAAGAAGCCCAAAAAAGAATTAGAGAAACATTAGCGAAGCTTCAAGGAAGTGGAAAAAAGAAATCTGTGAAAAACAGAAGAGAAAAAAGACAAGCTCATAAAGAAATCGCGGATCAGGAACTACAAGAAAGAATAGAAAGTAAAATTGTTAAGATTGCAGAATTTGCAACAGCTAATGAACTTTCTACAATGATGGAAGTGCCAGTAAACGAGATTATTTCATCATTGATGTCATTAGGGTTTATGGTTACAATGAATCAAAGATTAGATGCAGAAACTCTTCAAATTATTGTAGAAGATTTTGGTTTTGAAGTTGAGTTTGTAGGAGCTGATGTGCAAGAGTCAATCGAAATAGAAGATGTAGATAAAGATGAGGATTTACTAGAAAGATCTCCTATCGTAACTATAATGGGGCATGTTGACCATGGAAAAACCTCATTGCTAGATTACATCAGGGAGGCTAATGTTATTGCAGGTGAAGCTGGGGGAATAACTCAACATATTGGTGCTTATGAGGTAACACTTCCTAATGGAAAGCGTATTTCATTTTTAGATACTCCTGGTCATGAGGCTTTTACAGCAATGAGAGCAAGAGGTGCTAAAGTTACAGATATTGTAGTGATTGTAATTGCTGCAGATGATAGAGTAATGCCTCAAACTAAAGAAGCTATTAGTCATGCTCAAGCTGCAGATGTTCCAATCATTTTCGCAATCAATAAGATTGATAAAGAAACTTCTGACCCTGATAAGATTAAAGGAGAGTTAGCAGAAATGAATTTATTAGTAGAGGATTGGGGAGGAAAAATTCAATCTCAAGATATTTCTGCGAAAACAGGTTTAGGTGTTGCGGAAATATTAGAAAAGATATTATTGGAATCTGAAATGCTAGAACTGAGAGCTAACCCTAATAGGCCTGCTGTAGGTTCAGTTATTGAAGCTTCTTTAGATAAGGGGAAAGGATATGTGACCACAATTTTAGTTCAAAAAGGAACTCTTAATGTAGGAGACTATGTCTTAGCGGGATCATATTCTGGTAAGGTAAAAGCTTTACTTAACGAAAGAGGTAATCCTATAAAAGAGGCTGGCCCATCAACTCCAGCTACTTTATTAGGATTAAACGGAGCTCCTACTGCAGGAGATGTATTTAATGTAATGGAAAGTGAACAAGAAGCAAAAAAAGTTGCTACTAAAAGAATGCAATTACAAAGAGAGCAGTCTGTTAGAACTCAAAAGCATATTACATTAGATGAAATTGGTAGAAGGATTGCGTTAGGAGATTTCCAGGAGTTAAATATTATTGTAAAAGGAGATGTAGATGGATCTATCGAAGCGCTATCTGATTCATTAGAGAAGCTTTCAACTGATTCAATTAAAGTAAATATTATACAGAAGGCAGTTGGACAAATTTCCGAATCCGATATTATGTTAGCTTCAGCTTCTGATGCTATTGTTATTGGGTTTCAAGTGCGTCCATCATTAAAAGCTCGTAAACTAGCAGAGACAGAGCAGATTGATGTAAGATTATATTCTGTAATTTATAAAGCAATTGAGGAAATTAAACTTGCAATGGAAGGAATGTTATCACCTGACTTTGAAGAACAAATTGTTTGTAATATTGAGATTAGAGAAACCTTTAAAATATCTAAGGTTGGAACCATCGCTGGATGTATGGTTTTAGATGGTAAGTTGAATAGAAAAACAGGTGTGAGAATTATTAGAGACGGTGTAGTAGTATATACTGGAAAACTCTCTTCTTTAAAGAGATTTAAGGAAGATGTCCAGGAGGTTCAGAAAGGATATGAATGTGGTCTTTCTATTGAAAATTATAATGATATTAAGATAGGCGATATTATAGAAGGATATGAGGAGGTGGAAGTAAAACGAACACTTTAGTCAAACCCCCCTAGGGGTACAATAATTTCAGTAATAAAACAATTTGGATACTCAGAATTTATTATGCTTTTGAGTTTTTCAGCTTCTAGTTTTGTTCTTAGTTTTCCTACCTTTACTTTCCAATTAGGGCTTATTCTTTCGTATTGAACACTTTTTATTTCTGGAAATTTTTTCATGAAATTATATTTTGTTTTTTGAGCTTTTTCTCTATTATCTCCTAAATATATTTGAACACAAAAACCCTTTATTCCATTGTTTAGTTTATTTATTTGTTTGTGTTTTTCCATTAATTCTTTAATTCCCTCCTCATAATTTATTTCTATTTTTGAATGATTAATTTCAGAAATTTTACCAGATATTACCTGGCTATGAGATGCTTTTGAAAGTATAAAAAGTGCAATTAAAGTCAATTTTTTCATGTTACCAAATATAAAAAAAATATAACATTATTAATGTTACTACATTTTCTGTTCAAACCCCGTTATTTAGAATGATTATAAATTAGTTTTTTTTACAGATTTACTACAGAATTCAAATTCTCTAATCTCATAAAGTATTAAATTTGCATTCAAAATTCTGAATTTTTAAATATGACACTATATAAGAGATTCTTTCTAAGTCAATTCGTCTTTGTAATTTTATTTTTTCTAAATATTAATTTGGCAGCCCAGTCTGAAGGAGAACAAATTTTTAAATCTAACTGTGCAGCTTGTCATACTATAGGTGGAGGTAAATTAATTGGTCCGGACGCGAAGGAATGGTTATCTAGTGATAGATTTGTAAGTACTGATGACCCACTAGGAACATTAGTTAAATATGTTCAAAATCCCGCTGACTTTGGCGTGTTAGAAATGCCTGCTCAAGCTCTCACAGCAGGAGAGATTAAACAGGTTTTAGATTATGTTGATGGGTATGTGCCAGAAGTGAAGGAAGTTGTTACTTCAATAGAAGTTGCTGAAGAAGAATCAACTAATCCAGTTATTATTTTGTTGATTGTAACTTTAATTTTATTTTTATTAATTTTAGTTCTTGTCTCTGTAAAAAATAATCTAAAAGAAAGTCTGTCTCTTCCGACGGAGACAGTGTTTGAATCTTTCAAGAATTATGTTACTATCAACCGAAATAAAATAATTATAGGATTTGTTTTATTTATCTCTTTAATGTATTTGTTATATAATTTGATGATGGGAGTTGGAGTTGTCGAAAAGTATCAACCAGACCAGCCAATTGCTTTTTCTCATGAACTCCACGCTGGACTTAATGGGGTTGATTGTAATTACTGTCATTCTAGCGCTAAAAATAGTGCTCATTCAGGAGTTCCCTCTGCTAATGTTTGTATGAATTGTCACGCTGTTGTTAAGGGAGGAGATGATAAAGCGAAAAATGAAATAGGAAAAATCTGGAAATCATTTGGTTTAGATATTGAAACTGATGATTTTGATTGGAATAAATTAGATACTTATCAACAAACACCAATAGAGTGGATAAGAGTTCATAATTTACCAGATCATGCTTATTTTAATCACGCACAACATGTTACAGTTGGAGGATTAGAGTGTCAACAGTGTCATGGAAATATGCAGGAAAAGACAGTAGGTCAGGTTGCAACAGCTGAAGAATTAAATAAAATTGATTACAATATAAAAGATGGTATTGAATTCGATCACCCTACTCTAACAATGGGATGGTGTATTGATTGTCACAGGCAAAAAGAAGTAGATATGGAAGGCAATGATTACTATACTGAAATGCATAAAAATATTAAAGAAAAGCATGAGGGTGTAGAAAACTTCACTGTTGATATGATTGGAGGATTAGAATGTGGAAAGTGCCACTATTAATTTAAGATTTGATTTACATAAGAATATGACAAATACAAAAAAATACTGGAAAGGCTTAGCGGAATTAAATAATGATCCTATTATTGAAAAATTAGCCCAGAATGAATTTGTTGACGAACTTCCTGTAGATGAGTTTTTATCCGATCCTGATATAAACAAATCATCTACCTCTAGAAGAGATTTTTTAAAATTTTTAGGGTTTTCAACGGCCGCTGCAACTTTAGCGGCATGTGAAACTCCTGTAAATAAAGTAATTCCTTATGTAGTAAAACCTGAAGAAACTGTTCCGGGTATCGCGAATTATTACGCTTCTACTATTTATGATGGTCATGATTTTGCCTCTGTTTTAGTGAAAACAAGAGAAGGAAGGCCAATTAAATTAGAACCAAATAAAACATCTACAAATGCAAGGGTACAAGCTTCTGTCTTATCTCTTTATGATTCTTCAAGACTAAAAAATCCAATGAAAAGTGGAGAAGAATCAGATTGGGATACTGTTGATTCTGAGATTTTAGAAAAACTTAATGTTATTTCCTCTAAAGGAGGTAAAATAGCACTTTTAAGTTCAACAATAATTAGTCCGTCTACAGAAAGTGTAATTGCAGATTTTTCAAATAAATTTAGAAATGTAACTCATATACAAATGGATGCTTTATCTTCTAATGGAATGTTAGAGGCTAACTTAGAAAATTTCGGAGTAAGAGCCTTGCCAACATATCACTTTGATAAAGCAGAAGTAATTGTATCATTTGGAGCAGATTTTATGGGTAATTGGGGAGATCCTGATAATGAGAAAAAATATTCAAAAAGGAGAAATCCTAAACATGGAAATATGTCTAAACATTATCAAATAGAATCTACATTAACACTTACAGGTTCTAATGCGGATGAAAGAATACAAATAAGGCCATCTGAACAAGCGGGATTATTATCTAATTTATACAATGCTTTAAATGGATCAAATCCTGATAAAAGAATTGCTAAAATCGTCAATTCACTGAAAAACGCGAAATCCTCTATAATAGTTTGCGATTCAAATGATAAAGATGTTCAGTTATTAGTAAACGCTATTAATAATAAATTAGGAAACTATAATTATACAGTAGATATGAGTAACCCATCTTATCTTAGAAAAGGAAACGATGAGAGTGTTGCTCAATTAATTGCGGATATGAATGCTGGAACCATAGATGCAATTATTACATATAATACAAATCCAAGTTATACATTAGTAAATGCTGATGAGTTTAACAAAGGTTTGTCAAAAGTTGGACTAAAAGTTTCTACATCATTATTTATGGATGAAACCTCATCCAAAATGGATTATATATGCCCTGATAATCACAACTTAGAAAGTTGGGGGGATGCAAATCCATCAAATGGTGAGTATACTCTAATGCAACCTACGATTAATCCTTTGTTTAATGGAAGGCAATTTCAAGATTCTATACTTACTTGGATTGGATCTTCAGAAACATATTATGATGTACTAAAGAATTTGTATTCATCTTGGGAAGAAAAACTTCATGATGGTTATTTTACTATGAATAAAATTGAATATTCTTTAAAATCAAAATTCTCAGTTCCTTCATTCTCTATTCCTTCTTCTAAAGGGATTGAATTTGAAGTATCAGAGAAAATTTCTATGGGAGATGGCACACAATCCAACAACCCATGGTTACAAGAACTGCCAGATCCATTATCAAGAGCAAGTTGGGATAACTATTTAACTATGTCTGCTTCAACTGCTCGTGATTTGGGAGTAAAAAATTGGAATGTTTCTAATGGAGCTTTGAATGGTAGCTTGGTAAATATTACGGTTGGAGATAAAACTCTAGAGAATGTTCCAGTGATGATTCAACCAGGACAAGCAATCGGAACCGTAGCTTTATCTGTAGGATATGGAAGAACTCATGCTGGGAAATGTGGTGATGGAGTAGGTCATAATGCATATCCTTTATTAAACGGGGGGATAGCCGAAATTACTTTAGTGGAAGGTATTCATGAATTTGCTGCAGTTCAACTTCATCATACTATGATGGGGAGAGAAATTGTAAAAGAAACAACTCTGGCAGATTTTATAAATGATCCATCATCAGGAAATCATAGAGAAAAATATTATACTCATGATGGACCAAAAACTTCTGATCAAGTTACACTCTGGGATGATCATGATCACAAAACAGGTCATTTTTGGAATATGTCTATTGATTTATCTTTATGTTCTGGATGTGCTGCCTGTGTAGTTTCGTGTCATGCAGAAAATAATGTTCCAGTTGTAGGAAAAGAGGAGGTTAGAAAATCTAGAGATATGCATTGGTTGAGAATTGATAGATATTTCTCATCTGAAATGACAAAAGAAAGATCTGCTGAAGAGAAAATTTCAGCAATAGATATGTATTCTGAAATGGAAGATCCCTCGGAGAATCCAGAAGTTGTTTTCCAACCAGTAATGTGCCAACATTGTAATCATGCTCCTTGCGAAACAGTTTGTCCTGTAGCTGCCACAACACATAGTGCTGAGGGACTAAATCATATGACTTACAATAGATGTGTTGGAACAAGATATTGTGCTAACAATTGTCCATATAAAGTGAGAAGATTTAATTGGTTTAAATATTCAGATAATGAGAAATTTGATTATAATCTGAACGATGATTATGGGAAAATGGTTCTAAATCCAGACGTAGTAGTAAGGTCTAGAGGAGTCATTGAAAAATGTAGTATGTGTATTCAAAAGATTCAAGAAGTTAAACTCAATGCTAAAAAATCAGGATCAAAAGTCAATGATAATGATGCGCAAACTGCATGTTCATCAGTGTGTTCTACAAATGCAATTATTTTCGGAGACTCAAACGATTCATCACATGAAATTTATAACTTAAAAAATGATCCTCGTAAATATGATTTACTTGATCATTTAAATGTTGCACCATCTGTATTTTATCAAACTAAAGTTAGAAATAAATCTTAATTTAAATCTATGCAAAAAGAATCTGAAATTAGAGATCCGTTAATACTAGGTAAAAAATCCTATCATGATATTACATTAGATGTATCTAAGCCTGTTGAAGGAAAAGCAAATAAATATTGGTGGATTCTTTTTTCCATATCTTTTATAATGTTTATTTGGGGTGTTTTATCTATGGCTTACACAATTGGTACAGGTATTGGATCTTGGGGTCTAAATAAAACAGTTAATTGGGCTTGGGATATTACAAACTTTGTATGGTGGATTGGTATTGGTCACGCTGGAACCTTAATATCCGCTGTATTGTTATTGTTTCGTCAAAAATGGAGGATGTCTATAAATAGATCTGCAGAAGCAATGACTATATTCGGAGTTGCGCAAGCAGCTTTATTTCCTTTAATACACATGGGAAGACCTTGGTTAGCTTACTGGGTATTTCCCATCCCTAACCAATTTGGTTCATTATGGGTAAATTTTAATTCACCATTATTATGGGATGTTTTTGCTATCTCTACATATTTTTCAGTATCAGTTGTGTTTTGGTATATTGGACTAATTCCAGATTTTGCTATGTTGAGGGATAGATTTAATGAGAAAACCTCTCCAATGAAAAAGAAATTATACTCTTTTTTATCATTTGGATGGAGTGGAAAAGCTAAACATTGGCAAAGATTTGAAGAGGTTTCATTAGTATTAGCTGGATTAGCAACACCTCTTGTATTTTCAGTACATTCAATTGTTTCAATGGATTTTGCAACTTCAGTTATTCCTGGTTGGCATACAACTATTTTTCCTCCATACTTTGTTCTTGGAGCTTTATTTTCTGGATTTGCAATGGTGGAAACACTTTTAATTATCATGCGAAAAGTAGTTAATTTGGAAGCTTATATTACTATAAAACATATAGAATATATGAATATTATAATTCTGTTAACAGGTTCACTAGTAGGAACAGCGTATATCACAGAATTATTCATGGCATGGTATTCAGGCGTAGAGTTTGAACAGTATGCTTTCTTAAACAGAGCTACTGGTCCATATTGGTGGTCGTATGCAATAATGATGGGTTGTAATGTTTTAACCCCTCAACTATATTGGATTAATGCAATAAGAAAGAGTTTTATAGCTACCTTTATTCTGTCAATTTTTGTAAATATTGGTATGTGGTTTGAACGTTTTGTGATTATTGTTACATCGTTACATAGAGATTTTTTGCCATCATCATGGTCGATGTTCTCTCCTTCCATTATTGATATTGGAATTTATTTAGGGACAATTGGATTTTTCTTTGTTCTTTTCTTATTGTACGCAAGGACATTTCCTGTAATAGCACAAGCCGAGTTAAAAACTATTGTAAAATCTTCAGGTTCTGAATATAAAAATAAAAATAATGATTAGAAAAACTGTATACGGAATTTTTGATGATGAAGATGTTTTACTGAATTCAGTAAAGGAAATCAAATCAAACAACATAGATATAAAAGAAGTTTATACCCCATTTCCAGTTCATGGACTAGACAAGGCACTTGGGCTGAAAGAAACAAGAATGGCTATAGCTGCATTTGTTTATGGCTGTTTAGGAATAACATTTGCTGGATTGATGATTTATAATATTATGATTATTGATTGGCCAATGAATATTGGAGGCAAACCAAATTTCACATTTTATCATAATGTACCATCATTTGTTCCTGTAATGTTTGAATGTACTGTTTTATTTGCTGCACATTTAATGTCTATTACATATTTAATTAAATGTGGACTGTTTCCTGGCGCCAAATCAGAAAACCCAGATCCTCGAACAACTGATGATAAATTTTTAATTGAATTTGAAATAGAAGGAAGTACAAAAGAAGTTAAAGACTTACTTTCAAAGACTGGGGCTTCTGAAATTAATGAAAAATAATATGATTATGAAGAGACTTTTTTATAATATAGGAATTTTTACTGTACTTTCAATATTTTTTGCTTGTACTTCAGATTCAACCAATAACCCAGGATTTGAATATATGCCTGATATGTATAGGTCGCCAAGTATTGGAGCTCAATCTGAGCACAATATTGAAAACTACAATTCAAAACCAGTCCTTGGTACTGTTGCTAGGGGTAAATTGTCAACCTTTAATTATAGTTCTTCAAATGAAGACTATTTAAGAGCTGGTTTAGAATCAACATATCCAACCTCTTTTGTAAAGACTGAAAAAACATTAGATCAAGGAAAAGGTTTGTATGTGATGATGTGTTCTCATTGTCATGGAATAAATGGAGATGGAAAAGGTTCTGTAGATCATCCTGTATATTCAGCTATTCCATCTTATTCAGATTCAATTCAAATTAGAAGAACTGGTGGAAATATGAGAGATTTAAAGGAGGGGCATTTGTTTCATTCCATTACATATGGTTTAAATGCTATGGGACCACATTCTTATTTACTAAGTGAACAAGAAAGATGGAAAATTGTATATTACATTCAAGAAAAACTACAAAAAAATAAATAAGAAAAACTTATAAAAATGTTTACAATAACCAAAAATGCTAGAAATTTATCATTTGGACTAATGATAATTGGAGTAACTGCATTAATTTTAGGATTTGTCAATGATGCTCATTCCGCGTGGCCAAGTTTACTGTTTAATACTTATTTTTTCTTAGGAATTTCAGTGTTTGCAGTATTTTTTATAGCATTACAGTATGT
>CEOV01014337.1_pt1 | contig 12958 bp, 14 predicted proteins | sample 530631 | NCBI WGS metagenome assembly CEOV01 (sample SAMEA2620756, study PRJEB7988) | marine metagenome | isolation source: saline water (ENVO:00002010), including
TGTATAAGATTAGGGTCATCAGTACAAGATGGCATTTGTACCTATGAGTTTAATGAATATTATATACCGTCCACATCAGAATGTGTAGATATTATTAATTTTGATACTGGATATGATTTTTCTTCTGATGGTATTCCTGATAATTATGATTGTGAATATGATAATGATGTTAGTGTATTTGAAATAACTTCACAAGAGGATTTTGAAGAAAATTATTCTTCTCTTGATCAGCTAACGTATACAGAAAGTGGATTTATTCTCTCTACCAATATTGATATTGATGAAATGCCTTTTACTTATACTACAAACTATGTATTAATTAATGATTCTTTATTAGAAGCATTTACAGATATAACTGAAGTTATATTGCAGAATTTTTCTGATGGAATTCAAGGTTACCTTCAAGGTAAACCAGCAAAGGGAATTAACTCAATAATTCAAAAACGATATTATGACAAATCAAGATAGTAATAATGTTTTATAACCTTTAATTTTTTAATAAAATTAATTTAAGTATTAAATAGTTAAGGAATCTATAATGAAATTATTAATACCTCCTCCAATACAAGCATTATTATCAGCAATTATGATGTGTTTGATAAGTAGGTACTTTACGCATGCTAATTTTAGTTTGAATGGAATAAATATTTTTGCATTGATATTTTTAATAATTGCGGCAATAATAATAATTTTGAGTATGTATAAATTTAAAAAAATTAAAACAACAATTAGCCCACTTAGACCAAATAAAACATCCTCTTTAGTTAAAAGTGGAATCTATGAATATACAAGAAATCCGATGTACCTCGGACTACTTCTAATGTTATTTTCAATTGCTCTTTTTTTAAAGAACTTTATAAGTTTTTTAATTATACCACTATTTATATTATTCATAACTAAAAATCAAATATTACCCGAAGAAGAAGCTCTGGAGAATATATTTGGAGAAGAATATAAGAATTATAAAAATAAAGTTAGACGCTGGATTTAAATTAGCCTTCAGCTTTGGAAGTATGGGTAGAAATCTAAATTCTGTAAATATTAGAAAGCCTCTTTTATAGAGGCTTTTTTATTTTTAAATTTTAATATATAATAGTTAAATAATTAAGGAATCTATAATTATGCTCATATCACCTGACGAAATTAATAAATCATTATCAAATTATGGTTGGGAATATAAAAGTAAAAAAATAACTAAAACATACTCATTTAAAACCTATTTGAATGGTATTGATTTTGTAAATAAAATTGCAGAGTTAGCTGAAAAAAATAATCATCATCCGGATATATATATTGGTTGGTGTAGCGTCAATATATCTATTACTTCACATGACCTTGGAGGAGTAACAACTAATTGTATTCGCCTAGCAGTAGATATTGATTCTATTTCTGAAAAATAAAAGTTTAATTGATTCTTTATGAAAAATATATATATCTTAATCTTATTATTTATAAATTTAATTTTTTCAGAATGTTCTGACTTAGGTTATGACCTTTGTATTCAATATCCTCAATTTTGTGAATGGAATGAAGCAAATAGCGAATGTGAAGATATAACTGATGGAGATTCTAATACTAATTATGGCCCTTATCAATTTTCTTCATTTAATGAGTCTAATGGATTATTAGCAAGTGATAGCTATTTAGGATCTACAGTATTTTATCCGACTGATAGTCAACCACCATATAGCAGTATTGTGATTGTTCCAGGCGCATTTTCTTCAGAACAAACATTGCATCAATGGGGACAATATTATGCATCACATGGATTTATTGCAATGACTATTGGAATAAATGATTATTTCAATGATGATATGAGTGATTTAGCATATAGTCTTTTAGATGCAATAGAAGTTTTAAAACAAGAGAATATTAGAGAAGATTCACCTATTTTAAACAAAGTTGATATTTATAATTTTGCAACTAGCGGTTGGTCAATTGGTGGAGGTTCAGCGCAGTATGCAGCAACGATTGATTCAAGTTTAAAAGCAGTTATTGCGCTTAATCCAGGTTTAGCTATACAAGATTATGAAAATTGTACAAATCCAGATTACGAGTATTATTGTCTTGTTCCGGACCATTTAAGCCATTCTGTGCCAGTATTAATCATATCAAGTGAAGGTGATATTGAAAATCCAACAGATTTAGATGCAGCAGTTCACTATGAATATACTCCAGAATCAACACTTAAAATGTTATTTGAAATAGAAGGTGGTAGTCATGAAACTGGTTTGAACCCTAATTCAGGATCTGGAGAGTTAGGAGAGAAAGCTGTTGAATGGTTAAAATATAATTTATTAAATGATTTAGAATATTGTGATAATTTATTAAATATACCTATTAGTGCTGCGCAGTTTTATACAAACTTAGATTGTCAAGATTCTATAATTGGAGATATTAATGAAGATAATCTAATCAATGTTCAGGATATTGTTTTAATAGTAAGTCTAGTTATGAATTTTGAATATGTCGCGAATGCTGATTTAAACAATGATAGTCAATTAAATGTACTTGATATTGTTCAAGTTGTAAATATTATTCTAAGTTAATTATATTTGTTTTAATTAACTCAAGTTCAAATTCTATTCACTATGATCATAATCTCTGTTTCATTGATACTTTTTTTGTTTTAGATTATTTAATGAGTTTTAAAAATATTTTTCTGTTTATTTTTTTCAGTATTTCATTTCTTTTTTCAGATTCAAAAGTAATTTATGGTAGTATAGAACATTTAGAATTTCATTCAGATATTATTGGTAAAAGAAAAGTTGAAATTTATAGCCCTAATAACTTCATAATTGATAATAAAACAATTTTTATATTTGCACAAGATGGTCAGACGTTGTTTGATTCTTCAAAAACATGGAATAATCAAGAATGGAGAATCGATGAAATTTTTAGCATGAGAGAGGCTAATAAAAATATTATTTTCATTGCAGTGCATAGTGCCAATATATCCGGAGATGGTTTCTATGATAATACTTTAAGATATGCAGAGTATTTTCCTAAGCAATCTTTAGAGTATTTTGATAAAAATATTAAAACCTTCATTTATAAAAAATTTATAGATAGAAAAAAATTTGATTATTTAAGTTTTATTGTGAATGAACTCAAACCCTTTATCGAGAATAAATATAATGTAAATCTTGATAAAAGTAATACTGGAATTTTAGGAGCTAGTATGGGTGGATTATTTTCATTGAATGCTTTAATAGAGTACCCAGATATATTTGGGTTTGCTGGTTGTTTTTCAGTTCATTGGATAGGTATAAAACCTCTTGATTATTTTTTATTACCATTTAGAATTAAAGTTACCGAAGATAAAGATTTGGTAAAAGGTTTAATAAGTTATGTAGATTCAAATATTGATAATTTAGATGACCATAGATTATATTTTGATTTTGGTACTGAGGGTTTAGATCAATATTACAGTCAGCCACAAAAAAAAATGGATAAAATTTTTACAGATAATAAAAAAACTTACAAAACTTTAAAGTTTGATGGCCATTCGCATGAAGAAAAGTATTGGTCTTTAAGATTTGAAGATGCGATAGATTTTTTAATAGCTGAATAATAATTAGATTATAAAAAAATATATTATTCAAAATAATTCAAATGTAAATTTTTATTATGTCTAAAGTTGAAAATATAAAAAAGTTATCACATTTATCATTTCCAATTAAAAAATTTTTAAAATATTATCCTTGGAAAAATTGCAGTCCAAAAATATCAAAAAAATTAGATAAGAAAATAAGTGATTGTAAGGTAGCTATAGTTTCATCAGCTGGATTAGTTGTAGATGATGAACATGAACCGTTTAATCATAATATAAAATTTGGTGATTGGTCATATAGAGTAATTTCTAAAGATGTTGATTCCAGTAAATTAAAAGAATATCATACAAGTAATAGCTTTGATCATTCAGGAATAAAAAAAAATCCATTTTCAGCTTTACCAATAGCACACCTTAAAGATCTTGAGAAACAAGGATATATAGGATCAGTTAGTGAGAGACATATATCTTTAATGGGTTCTAATATTAATACAAGAAAATTACTAAAATATAGTGTGCCTAAGATCATTGATATTTTCAAAAATGACAATGTAGATATTGTTATTTTTGTTCCTGTATGACCAATGTGTCATCAAACAGTTGGTTTGGTTCAAAAAATTTGTGAAGAAAATAATTTAATTTGTTCAACAATTAGTATTATTGATGAAATAACTAAAAAATTAAAAATAAAGAGATATCTAAGTGTTCCTTATGAATTGGGTTTTCCATTAGGTGATTATGATGATTTTAATGGACAAATAAATAATATCAAAAAATTATTATCACTTATTTAGATATTGTTTGCACATGTTATCTAGATTAATACTTTTAAAAAATAAAAAATGTTGTGGAAGAGGATGCTTAATGTGCCCTTACGAACCAAAGCATTTTAAAGATTCTGTAATTATAAGAAAAAATATAATTCAGGATTTTAATGATGAAGAACTTGATTTTATAAATAAGGAATTCTGATTCTCAATTGTTCTGAAATCTTATGAAAGACATTTTTTACATTGTCCGGTTAAAAAATGTTCAGAAGTTTTTACTATATATTCAGGAATAGATGGAAGCTTAATATTAATTGGAATACAAGATGTAGTTCCGCAATCTTCACATAAAAAATGGGGGTGAACTTCTTTTGTATTAGATTTTTTTTTATTTTTTGCATATCTTTTTAAACCATCATTATCAATGAACCAATGTAAAATACCCTCTTTTTCAAATCTATCTAAAATACGATAAACAGTTGTTTTATTCATTTTATCACTAAACTTATTTACTAATTCAACAATAGATATTGCATCTTCTTTTTGATTAAATTCATTTAATAATAATTTTAATTGTTTAGTTTTTCTCATTCGAAATCATCTTGTTGCAATTTAGTTGCATTTATAAAACATTTAAACTAATTTTATAAGATAGCTTATGTTTAATTTAACTAAAATTGTGGAATGTTTTTATGAATAAATTACCCGTTACTGTTCTTTCTGGTTTTCTTGGAGCAGGCAAGACAACAGTTTTAACAAATGTTTTGAATAATCGTCAAGGTAAAAAAGTTGCGGTTATTGTAAATGACATGAGTGAGATTAATATTGATAAGAGTATGGTACAAAATGATGTTTCACTAAATCATAAAGAAGAAAAATTAGTTGAAATGAGCAATGGTTGTATTTGTTGTACGCTTAGGGAAGATTTATTGATAGAAGTAACAAAGTTAGCAAAATCACAAAGCTTCGACTACCTTCTTATAGAATCTACTGGTATTTCAGAACCATTACCTGTTGCTGAAACTTTTACATTCGAAGATGAAGATGGTGTTTCTCTTTCAGATGTATCTAAACTTGACACAATGGTAACAGTTGTTGATGCTGTTAATTTTCTTAAAGATTACGATGAAGCAAAATATTTACAAGAAGTTGGAGAATCTTTAGGTGAAGAGGATGAACGAAGTGTAGCTGATTTACTTGTAGATCAAGTAGAATTTGCTGATATCATACTTGTAAGTAAGATAGATTTAGTAGAAGAATCTCATATTAAAAAGCTTACAGTAATACTTAAAACCTTAAATACCCATGCAAGTATTATTCCAATTTCAAATGGTAATGTTGATATTAATAAAATATTGAATACTGGTTTGTTTAATTTTGAACGTGCTCAACAAGCTCCTGGTTGGTTAAAAGAACTAAACGGTGAGCATATACCCGAAACTGAAGAGTATGGAATTAGTAGTTTTGTGTATGAAGCACGAAAACCATTCTATCCTCAAAAATTTTATGATTTTTTACATAGTAAAGATCTTTCAGGAAAATTAATTCGATCAAAAGGTTTTTTTTGGCTTGCTACTCGTCCTATGTTTGCAGGAAATTGGAGCCAGGCTGGTGGAATAGCTCATCATGGTTATGCTGGTTTATTTTGGAAGGCAATTCCAAAAGACAGATGGCCAGAAGATCAGGAATCAATTAATTTTATAAAAGAGAAATGGGTTGAACCATTTGGAGATATGCGTCAAGAATTAGTTTTTATTGGACAAGGATTAGATCAAAAAAAAATTACTCAATTACTAGATGATTGTCTTTTAACTGATTATGATTTACTTCAAGGTAAAAAGTATTGGTCTAAGTTCAAAGATCCTTTCCCTGATTGGTCAGGAGATCTTTCATGAATTTTCAAGTAGATAATAAAAATGAAGATCTATTAATCAAAAATCATGTATCAAATAATTCATCTGAACTTTCAGAAATTTTTAATGATGATGTTAATATTTCAATTTGGAAAAGACATCTAGATAACCAATTAATAAACGCAAGTAATTACATTATAAATGAAAATCCAGATTTACAATTTTCAGAATTAGTTAAATATGATGATGTTGATAAAATATTAGTTAATAACCTTGGACAAAATGAAAATACTTTATACCTAATAAAAGATATTTCTATAGTGGTTAAATTATTTTGTGATTTATTTAGTATCAATAAGGTATGGCTTAGATTGGATGCAATTGAATCTCCAATGTGTCCACGTTTTCATGTAGATAACCTTAAATGTAGGCTGGTTTCGACCTATAAAGGTCCTGCTACACAATGGTTGCCTCATAATTTAGTAAATAGAGATAAACTTGGACATGGTAATAATGGTATGCCTGATGAAGAATCAGGATTATTTTTAAAAGAAACAGATATAAAAGAGCTAAATACAGGTGATGTTGCCCTTTTAAAAGGAGATGGATGGAAAAATAATCAAGGCAAAGGTTTAGTCCACCGTTCTCCTCATAAAGTAGGTGATTACAAGCGATTGTATATGACAATAGATTTTATTGATTTATATTTAAGAATTTTTAAAAATCATAAAAATGAATCATAAGTTATTATTTATGTCATTACAATTAATTGAGAATCATTCTCATTTTATATTTGTTTTTGAAAAAAAAATAATTTAATTTTATAAATGAATAAAATTAGATCAAACTAAAAAACTGAAAGTTTTAATGAATAATTTATCGATACAAAAATCTGATACCATTGGTGTTTTATCAAGTGGTTTATGTATGATCCATTGTATTGCGACACCATTTTTTTTCGTTGCAACTGCTTGCTCAGCAACATGTTGTAGCGCAGCTCCATCATGGTGGCAATGGTTAGATTACTTTTTTTTAATAGTCTCATTTGTAGCTGTTAGATATTCAACAATTTCAACTAATTCCAGATTAACAGAAATTGGATTATGGGTAAGTTGGGTTGGTTTACTAATTTTTATACTTAATGCTAAGTTTTTATGGTTCAATATTTCTCCAAATGCAAAATTCATTCCTGCGTTTACTCTTATAGGATTTCACTTATATAATAGAATATATTGTCAATGTGAACAAAAAAGTTGTTGCGAGGGATAAAAATGAGCAATAGTAAATTACCAGTTTTAAAAATTTCAGATATTATTTGGAACCAGGATTCTTCTGGAAAAAGTTTACCAAAACAAATTGCTGTAAAGTGGACAAGTGCTGATTATAGTGAGAGTGAAATTATAAGGTGGCTAGGTCAGCAGTATAATTGTAGTATATTAGATTTTACAATTGTGAAATCAGGTTACTGGAAAGCTGAAAGCGAAGGTAGCTGAGGTGGCTGTTGTTAAATCATTTAATAGTTTATTAAATATCACTAGTATTAATTTTACAAAATGTAAAATTTTGTAAAATTTATTTCCTTTAAATATCCACAGAATATATATTTAAATCATGAAAGTAAAATTAATTTTATTATTAACAAGTCTTGTATTTTGTAATTATAATTATTCTCTTGAGGATTATAACCCAACTTCCCCTACTTATGAGTCTAATGTTTGGGAACCGGAATACCTAAATTATATTACAATGCATTATTTTGGAACTCAAAACTGAGGTGGCTGAACAGCTACTTTCGGGCAGTTGTCCGATTTTCAAGATGAACTAAGAAATGATGATGGATATGAAAATATTGTCATTATTGGTGTAGGTCAAACAATTATGGAAGGAGCTAATAATAGCTTCTGTGCTAACTCAGACTTACCACTAGTAATGGATCCATATCCTGATTTACCAATAAGAAGTCAATTTGCACCTTATTATGATAGCCATGCTTTAATAATTTTAGGATATGATGGTAATTACCTAGGACATATTGATGTATCTGGCCTAGGAACAACTCAAAAGAATTATATTAGAGATATACTTGAAGAGCATTACGAACAATCTATTTTGGGAGATTTAAATGATGATTCGACTTTAAACATTCAAGATATTATTTTAATGGTTAATTTAATTCTTAGTAGTCAACAGAATCCTCTAGCAGATTTAAATTCTGATAATATTATTAATGTATTAGATATTATACAGTTAGTAAATATAATTTTAAATTAATTTAAGTATTTAATTTATAAAGCCCCTTTTATTGTGAGTTTTTTATTTTGTAGATTTAACTGTGGTCTCCATTAATCATATCATAAAATCATTTGCTATAAAATCTAATTTATCTGAATCAATGATTTCAAGAATTGATTTAATATTAGATTTATTTGATGAAATTTTATTATCATCAAATAAAAAATTTTATAATAACTTAGTTAAATCATTAAAAAAAATTTTTTCTGATCACAAAAAAAATAATAATCAGATAAATGATTTTGATTATTATTTTTGTAATTATAGTGATAATGATGTAAAAAAAGCATTAAGATTTCTATCATCCTTTTTTCATTTATTAAATCAAAGTGAAATTGAAGAGATTAATTTTAAAAATAATTTAAAACTTAAAGAATCAAGTTTGTCAAATCCAGTTAAAGATTCTGTCAATGATGCTATTAAGTTTTTAAAAGAAAAAAATATTTCTTATAGTAAAGCTAAAAAAATCACTGATAATATACTTTTTGAACCAACTTTAACTTCTCACCCTACAGAGTTTAGAAGAATTTCTTTACTAAATCAGCAAAATAAAATTTTAAAAAATATAAATTCATATTTATTTAAAAATCTAAGTGAATATAAAAAAAATCAGTTAAAAAAAATTATTAGAAATCAGATGTTTATTTTTATGAACACTGATGATTATCGAATAACAAAAATATCACCTCAGGACGAAATCAAAAATTCAATCTTTTTAATGTTTAATTCTGCATGGGATTCTTTACCTATTTTGTATAATGATTTTAATGAAGCTTTTAATAGTTATTATAATAAAAAATATAATTTTAATAAAAATATAAATTTTTGTACATGGATTGGTGGTGATAGAGATGGTAACCCTAATATTACTAGTGAAATTACAAGTTGGGCATTAAAATTTCAAAGACAGCAGATTTTGAATCAATATATTAACTCAGTAAATAATTTATTTTATGATATAAGTCTTTCACATATCAAAGATAATGAATTTGAAAAAAATATTAATAAGGACTTAAAGAAAATAAATATAAGTAACAATCAATTGCTAAGATTTAAAAATGAGCCTATTAGATTAAAGTTATTATTAATTAAATACAAATTAGAAACATCCTTAAATCAAATTAAAAATGATAAATTAAATATTGATTATGAATATTTAGACTTTGAAAAAGATTTAATGATTATTAAAAATCATTTAATTCAAAGTTATTCTGTTGACTTAATTGAATTCAGTGAATTAGAAAATTTAATAATCAGATCTAAAACATTTGAATTTAATCTTATGCAAATGGATATTAGGCAGCACTCTGATTGTCATGAAGAATTTATTGATGAGGTGTTTAATTATAACTATAAAATATTAAATGAAAATCAAAAACAAGAAAAATTAAATAGGCTGATAAAAACACATAAAAACTATATTAATAAAGATAAGTTAAGTAAGCAATCTTTAGAAATGTATGATACTTTTAAAATTATTATACAAAATCTAATATACCATCCTAAATCGATAAAATCATATATAGTAAGTATGACTCATAAGACTAGTGATATTTTGGAGGTTATTTTTATTTTTAATCAAGTAAAAAAAGATTTGGGTATTAGAAAAAAATTAATTTTAAATATTGTCCCTTTGTATGAAACGATTGATGATTTAAAAAATGCAAAAAATTTATTAGATGATTTGCTGGGTAATACGGTTTATAAAACTTATTTAAAAAAGATAAATAATTATCAAGAAATAATGCTTGGGTATTCTGATAGTAATAAAGATGGTGGTATTTTTATGGCAAATTATTCGATTCAGTTATGTATAAAAAATCTTAATAACGTATTTAAAAAACATGGTATCAATTATAGTATTTTCCATGGAAGAGGGGGTTCTGTTAGTAGAGGAGGTGGAAAATCAAATGAGGCAATAAGGAGTTTACCATCATTTACAGAAAAACAAAAATTAAGAATGACTGAGCAAGGAGAAATCATTTCATATAGGTATGGTAATTGTGATATTTCTAAAAGACATCTAGAACAGATTTTAAGTGCTCTAATTAAAAATTCTGTTAAAGCTGTAAAAAAAGATTTAAATATCAATGAGTTAAAATTTTTAGCAGAATCTTCGTTAAAGAATTATAAAAAAAATATTACAAATCTTGACTTTTGGAAGTTTTTTATAAAAACAACACCTATTAATTTTATTAGTAAGTTAAAAATTTCTTCAAGACCATCATCTAGAAGTAAATTATTTTTAAATAAAGAAGGATTTGATGAAATTCGAGCGATTCCCTGGGTTTCTTCTTGGGTTCAAACTAGATACAATATTTCTGGTTGGTTTGGTATAGGATATGAAATAAACCAACTTATTAAATTAGGAAAGTTAAAAGTATTAGAAGATTTATATAGTGATTCATTATTTTTTAAAAATATGCTAGATAGTATCACTTTTGAAATGGCAAGATCTCGTAATCCAATTTCAAAAAAATATTCAAGGATTTCTGATTATAATGAAATTAATAAAATAATTGAAAAAGAGTTTAGTTATATCCATAAAAATTATTTGTTAATATCAAAAAATAAAACTTTACTTGGACGAAATCCTGTTATTGAAAATTTAATTAAATTTAGAAATCCAATGACTGACTTATTAAATATTATTCAAATCGAATATTTAAAAAGAATTTCTAGTAGTAAAGAAACTAAACAAATTAATAATGAAATAATTATGTCATCAATAAATGGTATTGCAGCAGCAATGCAAACAACCGGATAGAATAAATGGAATCAATACAATTAATATTTCCTTTTATTTTCATGATGATTCTTACATTATTTTTATATTTTAAAAATTATTTCGCTCTTTTAAATGCATTTAAAAATAAATCAATAAAGTATAGTTACATAAAAATATATAAAGGCGATGTTCCAGAATATATAGAGGTTCTAAGACAAACTCTTAAAAATCAATTTGAACTTCCAATTTTTTTCTATTTTTTAGTTTTATTTATTATTTTATTTGATAATTTTATTCAATTAGATCTTATCTTTGCCTGGATATTTGTTATTTCTAGATATTTACATTGTTATATTAGACTAACATCAAACTATATTCCTTACAGAGCCAAATTTTTTAGAATTGGTTTTATTACTTTAGTAATCTGGTGGATCATTTTTTTATTAAAAATCTTATAAAATTTATTCTAAATGAAATTTTTTTCAATACTTATAGTTATAGTAGTTATTAATGCTCAAGTATGGCAAAATTCTTTCAATGCTGGTAATTATGATATTAATGATAATTATTTAGGTGGCTCAGAAGTTCTTCAACTAGTTTCTCATAAAAATAAGTTATTTGCATCTATAGGTTATTGGCAAGATGAATTGAATATTTGGTATGGTGGAAATAATGTTAATAATGGTTGGTCGCAAATTATAAGATTGGATAATTCTGATGAAGATTGGATTCTTGATTTGAGTTTAGATTCGTATCATTTAAGACCCGGGGTTTTAAAACAAGTGATTTTTACCAAAGATATGAATGGTAATTTTTTAGCTAATCCTGATACATTATTAATTACTGCCTCTTATTCATCAAATTTTATTTTTGGACCAGTAACGGCAAATGCATTTATACGTGATGATCAAAATCAAGGTTGGAATATCGCGACTATTTATGAAGGAAATATGTCTCCATCTGAAAGTTATTCAATTAGAGATATGCAAATATATGAAGATGATATAACTGGAGAACAAAAATTATTTATAACAGTTGGAACAATAGGAATTTTTGCAGGTAAATACAATCCGAATTTGCAACAAAAAATAGAATGGAGCCAGGAACCTGAATTTGGTCCATTTAATATTAGACCATTGGGTATAGTTATTGCAAATGATAATCTTTTTTTGTCTTCAGGTAATAAAATTTTTAAGAGAAACAATGGTTTAAATCCTAGTTATTCGGTTGTTCATGATTTTAGTGATTTGAGTTCAAATATTAATTCAGCAGTTGGTGGAATAAGAGGACTTTCAGTTATAAATAATAATGATACTGATTCAATGATTTTAATGTGGTGTCCAGATGGCCAATCTAAAGGCTCAATATTTCGTTTAGATCCCAATTTAAATAATGGTTTTGATAGAGTATATGAAACTAAAGTTTCATTATTAGTTGAAGATTATCTTCCAGGAGTTACAGTTAACTATTTGCTTGGAGCATATAATGAATTTTATAAAGTTTATGATAATGTTTACAATGACTACTATCATATAGTAGGATTTGAGTCTACTATTAATAATCAAAATTATTTAAGTTGGAATGGTTACTATAGCGGAGGTTTGTATGCTATTAGAAGCAGTAGTGGAGATTACGAAATAAACGAGATAAGTCATGATTTTTCATTAAATGATAACCCCCTTATAGCAACCAGGTGCTATGTTGAATCACCATTCAACAATGAAGATGCAATATATTTTGGAGGTTTTGATCCTAATGGATTTAT
>CEOV01045026.1_pt1 | contig 12789 bp, 3 predicted proteins | sample 530631 | NCBI WGS metagenome assembly CEOV01 (sample SAMEA2620756, study PRJEB7988) | marine metagenome | isolation source: saline water (ENVO:00002010), including
GCCCATTTCATCCGTACCTAGTGCACTAACTACCATTAATTCAACACCTGGAGCTGAACCCTTCAAAACCCCATTAGCCGCTAATAAACCGACAATCAAAGTTCCATGCCCATCCTCTGCATAATCTAAAGGTTCAATACTATCTGAAACAAAATCTTTGTAACTAATATTTCCCCTAAGATGCTCTAAATCTGGATGGTTTAAGTCAACTCCAGTATCAATAATACAAACTTTCACACCGTCTCCTGTTAATCCGAGATCTTGTGCCTGCCTAATTCCTGTAAACTGATAAGCCCACTCGGAATCTGGTTTCTGTGCCTCATCAAGGATTGTGTAAATCGGTTGTAATAATATCCATACTACAACGGCCATGGTTAAAAATAAGAGAAGGCCAGAAGGCCTCACCCTTCGATTACTAACATGTAACAATGCAATTCTTTGTGTTGGCCATCCTGTAGTTATTGTCCGAAATTCATCGTCATCGTCGTATAAAGTGTCTGGATCTACCGCGGTCAAAATTCTTGGTTCATTAGGCTCAGGAATTAATTCTAAATGTTTTAATTCACTAGACAATCAAATACCCCAATGAAAACATTGAAAATGTCATTACATTAAAATCCTGGTCCGCTTCCAGTCCTTCTGCTTCTAATGAAAGAATAGATTCCAAAAGCAAATATAAGAACAATTATGATTGGTACGACATTTGGTCTTTCAGCTTGGTTATCTGCTGTAAACTTGACCTGATTTAAATCAACAGGTTCTGGATTATTAACTAGTGGTGTTGTTCCAGCGTCAATTGTAAAGGTGAATTTGTATTCACCTGCCCCAATTTCATCTGTATCAAATAATACCGTTATTGTTTCATTACTCTCTTGTAAAATTGTTATTGGTAATGAAGTAGCGGTTAAATTTAATTCTTCAACATAACCAGTAACTGTCACGCCCTCTGCCGGTATTAATCCATCATTATGGACTAAAATTGAGAAGTCTACTGGTTGATGAATAATTCCGCCACCAGGCCCCATACTTGGTGTATCCATTCTAAGATCTGCTTCTGCAACCAGAATAAGTACATCAACAGGATATTTTTCTCCAGATTCTCCAGTTACATTTACAACAATTGTGTATGATCCTTCAAATGTAAATTCGGGCATTGTTACAGTAAATCCTACTGATGAGGTTCCATTAGCTGGAATCGTCCTAGACATTGGCGCTGAAACACTCCAAGTGTCTGGTAATTCAGAACTATCTACTTCAAAGAATACAATATCATCTCCATTTCCTAAATTATTAACATCAATGTTAAACGCTGATGTTCCTCCTCCTGATGTCATTCCTACTTTTTCAGGCCCTGATACTTCAAGTAAATATTCTTGAGGAATATGTACTTTAATATCAAAACTACTAGATTCTCCTGTAGTTGATGTGGCTAAAATCCTAACATTATGTCCTGTTGCATAAGAAATACTATTTTCTCCAGTAGGTAATTTAATTTTAATTAACAACTCACCAGTGCTATCAGAAGTATCACTAATTCCAAATGTCATGTTTTTAGTTTCCTCATAATTTTCTCCAACTACAAATGTAACTAACCAATCATCTTTATCCGCACCTGAAACTGAAGCTGTGAAAGTATAATTTTCCGTAGCTAAATTTCCAAGATAGTCAATATCCATTGTAATTTCAATATCATGATAATCATCAGTAATTCCATCACCATTAAGATCTCTAATAGTAGCATTTATCATTTCATCTTCCACATAATTCATTATTTCATCATTTGAAATAACTTGTGAAATTGAAAATCCTACTTCATGCGTTAACACTCTATTAAATTCAACTACTGCTTCAGCAGAAGTTACTATTGCAAGTGAACCATCATCTGCGAATCCTGGAGGGAAGGCACCAGTTAGTGTATCACCAACATATTCCATTTCCATATCCATCTCCAATACAGTAAACTCTCCTGAAATTTGTAATGAACCCGCAGGCAATAACCAAATTTCAGCGGTCTCGGACACCGTAATATTCCATTTTGCTTCATTCAAAGTTAATGTTAATGGTACTAAATCAGTAATTGTAGAATTTGCAGATTCCAAAGTCAGAACGTCCCTCTCATCTCCAGAGAAATCTGTCCATCTTGTACTGATAGGTAAATAACCACCAGCTTTAATTGTGGTATTATGTTCGCCACCCTCAATTATTTCCGCTTCAAATGCATCATATACTACCATATGGTAATTTGCAGATTCTGCATGGAATACCCATTTCCCAGGTGCTACTGTAGCATTCCAAACAATTTCTCCATCTTCATTAATTTCGATAGAAATTTCCACATTTTCTCTTTCATAACCTTCATCTGCTGCTGGAATTAATTCAACAATTAAATCAGTAACAATATCATCACTAATGCTTTCAAATCCATATTGTATGTCAATCTTACCAGATACTAAGACATTATCTGCTTCTAAGGAAATATCTAAATCTTTTTGATTTACACTATTATTTTCAACTTCAACAATTAATGAATTATTGTATGTGAATCCAGAACGACTTACATTTACAGAATAATTACTATTTGCTGGCACATAGAATGACCAACTTCCATCAGATTCTGTAGTCATATTCAATGATTCAAATCCATCGGAACTGATTTTAACTTCAGATTCATCTAGTTCTTCACCATTTTGGAATTCTCCATCTTCATTGAAATCCCAATAAACAGTTCCACTAATTTCAACATATCGAGTTAATTCGACATCCCCAGTAAAGGTTTCATTTTCTGATAATTCTCCGAGTGGATAATCTTCTAAAATCCATCTCACCCCATTAAAGTCATCTGTATAATTTAACTCCAAACTCCAATCACCGGGGAATAATGTTGCTGAAACAAAAGCTGTTTGATTTGAAAGTGGCAAAGTTACCTCTCCAAGACCATCATTAGAAACTGCTGTCAGACTAATTCCTTTCATTAAACTATAATTAGAAATCCCGCCCACTTCGAATAGAGATAAATTTAATTTTGCTACTTCTAAAGTTCTCCAATCAAAAGTTCTATTGTCAATATTTTCATCAATATTCACTAATGCCCTAAATGATTGCGTTGTACCGTCTACATCTATAGGTCCTATTGTTACAGTGTAATTTCCTGCTGGCACATAATGTAGAACTGTTCCATTTTCATCTGCATCTACTCGTAAATCTAATAAGAAATTTTCATTATCTGTGTAATCAAATACCACAGTTACATTATCTGCTGGTGCAAAGCTTTGATCTTTTATATCAATTTCTACTTTCCACAAGGATTGTAATACTAAATCCACGGGTTCCTCGATTCCAGATACCCCAATAGATATTGGTTCAGGAGTAACAGCAAAAATTGTATCAAATTCGCTACCATTCTTTACATCCTGAGCATCCATTTCCAAGAAATATCGACCGAAATTTAAATCCATATCTAAAATTCCATCCTCTGTAAACATATCAGAAGTTACATTAATTATTTCTGGATCTAAACCTGCAGAAATTAATCTAAATTCTACGCTTACAGGAGTTCCATTTTCAAATAATTTATCTCCTCCATCAATGAAAGTTCTAATCTGCACTGAAACTGGATCTGGGAATGCATTAACAGACCAATTTAATGCTTCGACCGTGGTTCCAATTGATTGATTTGCACTTAAAATTGTTTCAGAAACGCCTAACATTTCTTCACTTACAGTAATTGAGTAATTTCCAGTTGGAAGTATGAAATCATACCTTCCATCAGAACCTACACTAGAAACCCAAGTAACTCCCATGAACATTTCTAAAGATTGATCTCCTTGAGTACCAACATATTCTGCAAATACTTCAAATGTTTCGAAATCCGGTATTTGATTATCATAAGTAACATTATTTGGATTTAAGATTACTCTTCCTGCATAATTATACGAAATACTGGTTTTTTCATTGATAAGTAAATTAATATCTTCCATATTTGTTGAAATATTTACATGTTTAGCGGCTACTCTATTATCGGGAGTTAAAGTAGTTACATCAAATTCCATACCTGATGGAAGCTCTAGTTCAAATTCCCCATCTTCATCTGAGTCAACGATTATCTCAATACTTCCACTTCTGAAATTCACTGGTAAGGAATTCAGTGATTGAGGTACTTGAGTTCCGTTCTCATCTGCAACAATCGTTGCAACATATCCATTAACTAACACTGCTTTTGAAAATTCAAACAAGTCTAAATTTAATTCATCTCCATCAAGATTAAATTCACTCCACAAGAGTAGGTCTTCACCAGTCTTACTTTTCATAATCCAATCCCCTAATGGTAACTCAACAAATACAACACCAGTTTCATTAGATGTTGCATTTACAACATTTCCATTTTCAACTGATGTAAAACTGACTGTAATTCCACTTGCATCAATAATATCTGGTTGATTAGGTAACGTTTCATTTCTTACTGCGGGACTAATTGTAAATTCTACATCTCCATGATCTAAAATCATCCCATCAAATGAAAATACTTCATCATCTTCAACTAAAGTTCTATTTAATTCATATAGACTATCTCCATCCAAATCCACTCTAACGCTGTAATTTCCTGGAGACAAAGGACCAATACTTACATTTCCTTCTTCACCTGAACTGAATCTTAAGCAAGTTACACCAGGACTAAACAAAGAGCCACTATCATCAACCCAGATTCCATTATCAAGATTAATCTCTGTGCAATCATTAGATTCTAAATCTAAATCAATAATCTCAACTGTAGTATTTAGTGCGTTTCCTTCTTCATCAGAGATTATACCAGATACTTCTAATCCAGAAATACTCAAATCTAAATCTTTAGAACCATCTAAACCTACTGTAATTCTTTCTATTACATCAGAGGTTCTTCCATTATTAAACACAGCATACATTTTATACTCGCCTGGTGCGATATCATTTGCGTAAAAAGAACCAGCTACAACCATATCACCGCTGTAATCTCCGATTCCTGTATATGATGCATCTCCTTCAAATGTTCCTTTACCAACAAATTTTCCACCTGCCTCAAATGTTGCATTTGTCAAATAAGTTGTAAATTCAGTAGCTGCACCTGAAGTATATCGTCCACTTGCAACTACAGTTCCATTGATTAAATATAAGTCCGAGCCTTCAGAACAAATATCTTCTCCAACAGGAACTGTTGAATTTTCACAAGCACTGATATTATCTCCTTCAACCCAAGTTGCATCTAAACTTCCTTCACCGTCCCAAGTACCATTGCCGGTATAGGATTGACCAACTTGAAGTCTACGAGAATAATTTCCAGTAAAATCCGTAACTTGAATTTCTGAACTAGATTCGATAATTCCTTCATATTCTGAGAATACTGCAGTTCCATCGCCGACAATAACTAAATCTTCACCTGATACAGTATTGTTTATAGTACTAATATCATAAGAAATTTCATCATTCCAAAGATTTTGTAGTACGAAGTCAGTTTCAACAAGAGGTAAGCCCGAAAATTCACCGTCTCCAACCCATTTAACAACTCCTGATGCTGATGATGTTTCTAATTCTATATTCACAGCTTCTAAAGGTGTAGTTGAAACTCTTTCTGCTTGATTAGCAGTAACATTGATTTCATTCTCGCCAAGCCACATCATTCCTGAAACTTCTGAAAGTAATCCTGTTATCGGATTAACTATACGTTCTCCTGGGTTTTGCCCAATAATATCTATATTCATTGAATAAATATCTAGTTCACCAGATTGTATTGTCAAAAGATCTGCAGAACTATCAAATTCTCCAGTTAAAGCTGTAACACGAATTCTTCCAGCGGGTGCAGTGAAACAATAATCTCCATCAGAATCTGTAGTTGTAGTACCTATTGGAATCCAATAAGTTCTTGCATCTAAATCCTCAGAGCCTTCACCGCTAAATGCATCTCTTTCAACTAATAATGTTGCGCCAGCAATTGGAGTATCTAATTCAGGAACTGAGACTGTTCCACAAACTTCTGCCCCTGCATAATATTTCAGAACTTTAACTCCAAAATTGGCTTCACCAAGACCGAATGTATCATAATTCCCTCTTTCATCATACCAATTTGAAATTACAAAATGATTCATCATAGCACCTGGAAGAGGCCAAGCAGATTCTAGAACTGAATCTGGAGTACCAGAATATGAAGATGAAAGTAATGGTTTAGGTGAGGCTGAAATTACGCCTGAATAATCTGTTAAACCTAGATCTGCAGCTCCATATCCAATATATGCCCTAGCTAACATAGTATCATAAAATGCTTCAGTATGGTCGTACCTAACATCAACTAATTCTATAACCTCTACATCTCCACCACTTTGACTTCTCAAAACATCCATCTTATATTGTTCATTAAAATCTTCAGCAGTTCTTTCAATGATACTTTCCGAACCTCTTTGTGTTTCATAAACAGTATCCATGAAATGATCTGGATCTTGACCTGAAAGAATTGTAGGTGCATAGAAAATACCTGTTGGGTTTCCTCTATTGTAGGAGGAATCGGAATAAGCTCCACCACCCATTGGGTATAATCTTGTATCAATAGCAAAATATGAAATTTCATGGTTTCTTGTTATCATCTCACCTGGAGCGCCTTCACTATCCTGTACTTCGTAAATATCTAAACCAATTATATCACTATACAAGTCATTGATTTCATCGCTATTTAATGAACCAGTTAACACTTGAGTTCCTAGAGATATTTGTGAGTTTTGTCTATGAATTGAAGTACCTGCATCATTGAATTTGTTAATTATATCAGAAGTATACCAATAATCTCCGACGACATAATGACTTTGATCAAATGTTTCGCCTGTACTGTCATCTACATATTGAGTCAGAACTTCTCGATTTGCAGTTCTGTCTTCAAAAACAGATCTAGCTTCTGCTTCGGATGTATAATCTTCACCAAGTTGGACTTCACCTTCATAAATTCTCCAAACATAATTATCAGTTTTCAATCCGTCAGTGTTTACATAACCTTGAGCAAGTGCTAAAATTCCTTGATTCGTAGTTTCTTCAGTCCATTCATAAACTTCAAACATTCTTTCTTTAGCCAAATCTTGATTTAATCCACGTGTAACTAGATGGAACTCCTCATACTCTTCATCAGAGAGGTGTTTTAGAAGTGTATTCTTGAAGTCGTTAGAATAATCCCCATCACCTGCATGAACAACATCTCCAATTCCAATTCTGATGATGAACATTGCAACAGTATCATCTTGACTTCTTGAAAGTAACATATTACCTGCAGTAGGAATACCAGTCTGGAAGTTATCAGCAACAGTTGGGTGCTGTCCTTGAGTTAATGCTTGGAAACCATAATCCCACCATGAAACAAACGCAGGTTTATCAGAAAATTTCATCAAACATTTTTCTAAATCTGAATCCCAATTACCATCCATTTCAGTTTCACATGTTGAACTATCAGTAATACCGTCATGAAATTGGTCTTGTTGTGCTAACCAATCATATGCTGAATTCCAATAATAATCATTAAATCCTGGACCAAATGAATTCATAAACCAATAACCCTGAACATCTTCATATGCTGTTCCATCAACTAAATTTGTCCATCTTAAAAAGTCTGGAATTATATTGTATAATTCTTCATCAACGTCTGATGCTTTTTCACTTCCTCGAGGAATTGCTGCATCCATACCGTATGTTGCATGCTGGGAAAAAACCATAATAAAGATCATAAATATCGCAATAAATCCAGGATTTTTAATCAGCGTTTTTCTTCCAGATGTAAATCTTGCACTAGGAGTATTAATACCCATTCTCCTCCATTGTTTGATCATTTCATCCCAACCAGATACATTCCATAGCCAAGCTAATGCACCCGCGCCTACTATCGCCATTACAGGAGTTGCATTGTAAACAAATCTTCCAGCATTCCAAGCCATGTATGAAGCTAGTAAAACCCATACTGCCAATACTAATTCTGGTAGTTTTCTATGTCTTAAACCATCCCAAGTTAATCCAAGCCCTCTACATAATGCGGCAACAAAAATAAAGGCACCAAAGCTACCAAACAATAATCCTCTAGATGGAGCTTGAGCTTCAGCAATTGTACCAAATATCTTGTTTTGTGAAAAATACCCTCCGCCCGTGAATAAAGTAGCTCCTAAATCAGAATAATTAAGCAACCATTGTAACCATAATAGGAATAATGGAAATACTACTAAAACACTAACTGTACCAATAACCATTAGCCAAGGTTTATCTCTTGCAGAACAAACAATATATCCAGAAATTAAAATTAATCCTGTGATATAGAACATTGCTTGGAATTCTCCATTAAGTAATAATCCTAATGCGGGATGCATATAGAAAGGAAGTGCAGTAAGCCAAAGAGCCAATAACATTGTAACAGTAAGTACTGTAACAGTCATACTATCTCTTCTTCTGAATAAATTAAATAAAATTTGAATCATATAAAATACAAATAAAATAGATGGCGCATAAACAAAACCTTTCCATGCTAACGCGACTATTGCAAAAGAAACTCCTGAAAGTATTGCATAAGATGTTGCTAACCTTTGGTTATCCCATACGTTTGTAAAACCTTCAATCATGTAAGATGGATTCCAACTTGATTTAGATAAGATCCTATCTTCATTAGCATTTTTCATTGCCTGTATATAATAATAGAAACCAACAGTAGCAAATAATAATACAAAAGCATCATGATCTGCTAGAGCAAATGTGGTATGGCTTACATGCCCAGGCATGAATGCGATTAACCAAGCGGCTAAGACACCCGCTCCTTTACCAAATACCACTCTTGCCATTCCAGCAACAGGGAAAACTATCAATGCTCCGTAAATTGCAGGTAATGCCCCTACACTCCACCATACTGCATTTTCAGCACTTATTCCTAATATTGGAGAGAGGATTAAACCACCAAGCGCAAGGCTCCATGTATACAAAGGTGGCCTTGGATTAATATCTCCGATAGGGTAAGCCCTATCTGCATCAAAAATAAAGTGTGCTTGTTCTGCAATTACATAATCGATTGCACGCTTCATATACCAAGGGTCTGAACCACCAGTAAGGTCCCAACCACCAGTTCCTAAAGCATTCATAGCAGGAAGAACATTCCAAACTACTCTAATTGCTAATGCTGTGACAAATGCTAGTCCAATTAATATAGAACTCCAATTAGCATTCCAAAACTTTCTTGCTTGACCGAGATCACCAATAGTTCTATTCATTTTATTTCCATATTTTTGATGAGTAGACACATAGAACACTAAAACAAAACTGAAAAATGTAATACCTAACCAAATCCACATTCCAATTCCATCGTTCAATAAATCAGTCCATCGCTCACCATTATCGTCAGGAACTACAAATTGATTTAGGAATCCTTGTTCTTGAAAGCGTCCAAATGAAAATAGTAACCAAGTTACGCTAATTAACATTGATCTTGTAAACCATTTTTCTGAATAGAAGAATGCAGCAATTATTGCAAAAATCCCTGTAAATAATGCCCACCACACTGAAACATACATTCCAGATAGTCTCATTTGTTCGCCTGTTAAACCTAAATCTTCTACAACTCCATCTGAAACATTACCTAGAGCTAAGAAATGTAACAAGGTTAGAATGTGTGCAAATGACCACACACCTAAGGCAACTAAAAGAGGAGCAACTGGTTTAATTCCAGATTCTGGACTCGGTAAAAATTTGAACCAAGATCCTTTTCCGGGAGAAAGAAGTATACCTCTTTGTAAAATTGCTGTAATAAAACCTATGGAAGTCATTAGAAACCAAAATGTGAAGAACATTTCAGCGCTTACTCCTCTTAATCCATTCATGTCTGCGCTATATGAATTTATAAGTTCAATTTCAGGAAGTAAAGACTCTGCATGACCTGAAACACCTATAGCCGCATAGAAACCTACCATTGAGAACGTAAATATCACAAATTCTTCATTTCTATCAAATTTGACAAAAATAAATCCTAAGATTGCTATAAAAATAAACAAAAATCCTACTACACCTCCGAGAAAATTTGCAACAATAGAACCTGCAACTACAGCAATTACAAGATAAATGAATGAAATTAATGAAGAAGATGCTTTTTCACCAACGATTTTTTCTCCAAAAATAGGAGCTGTGGCCATCAAAGAAGCACAACCAAGTACAACAAGTGGAACCACAAAATCATTCATATCGGCATTTACACCAAACACCATTCCACCAACAAGAGCAATCAATATTGCAATAGGGGCAATTAGTAGTCTCCCTATGTCTCCAAATCGACCAAATGATGCGGCATCAGTCTCTACAATTTCGTTTTCCATTTTCTTTCCCTCACGCATAGCCTAAAGGCTATGGCGCCCAAGCGACCTAACATCCATTTTTAACCGTGACCCTTATTCGGAAATTTATTAAAGAGATTTATAACCTATGTCTTTCCTGTAATGTGAGCCTTCTAGGCCAATTTTTTGTATAAATTTGTAAGAAATTACAGATGCACCATAAAGTGAATTAGAAACTCCAGTAATTGCTAAAACTCTACCTCCATTTGATAGTAAATTTCCTAATCCATCAGATTTAGTTCCTGCATGGTGAATAATACAATTTTCCACCTTATTTTCTAATCCTGAGATTATTCTACCTGTCATTGATTTAGCGGGATAGCCTTCAGATGCTAAAACTACTGTTAGGACATGTCGATTATGAAATTCAACTTCAATCTCTGCTAGTCTTCCTTCAGATGTCGCTAAAAATAATTCATACAAATCAGATGAAATCAAAGGTATAGTAACTTGTGTTTCAGGATCTCCAAATCTTACATTAAATTCAACAACATATGGATCACCATGTTGATTAATCATCAATCCAACATATAAACAACCTCGATAAAGTGTATTTTGTGATGATAACCAATCATGCATCGGGACAATTATCCTATCAATAACTTTATTTTTTACAGAATCTGTGACTATAGGTGCTGGCGCATAAGCACCCATTCCTCCAGTATTTGGACCTAAATCTCCTTCTCCTACTCTTTTATGATCTTGGCTAGCTGGAAGGCAAACAAATCCTGATTCATCCATCACAACCAACATACTTGCTTCTTCACCTTCTAAAAATTCCTCAAGTAATACAAAGCCGTCAAGTTTAATTCCTTCTGATATCGCCTTGATAGCTTCATCTTTGTTTCCGGTAACTGTTACACCTTTACCTCCTGCTAATACATCTCTTTTTATTACCCAAATTGGACCAAAATCATCAATTAATTCTTCTATCTGTTCAATATCCTCAATCTTAACGGATGCTGCAGTTGGGATGTCCAAATTCATCATTACTTCATTTGCATATTCTTTGGAACCTTCCAACATAGCCCCTTTTGAATGTGGCCCAAAACACAAAATTCCTACTTTATTTAATTCGTCTGATAATCCATTTACTAAAGGTCCTTCGGGGCCAACAATTACTAAATTTACTTCTAAATCTCGAGCTAATTTGATTACTTCATCAATATTTGAAATATCTATTTCATGATTTTCCCCAACCATTGAAGTACCAGCATTTCCAGGAGCAATATGTAGTTCAGAGACGCCCTTACTTTCTTTCAATCCTAGAGCTATTGCATGTTCTCTACCACCACTACCGATTACAAGTACTCTATCGCCCATAATGTAGTTGAAATCAAACAACTCCATAATTGAATCGCATGAAATATTAACAATCGGTGTAGTGAATAACACTACATTGTTTAAGTGCTTATTTGAATTCGATAGTAAAATGTTGGACACTTTAGTGCCCACTAGAGAAGATATTTCTCATGCGCTTACTCTTGATGGTTTTATTGGATTTCTAATCATGATTGTTGTAGTTCTATGGATATATATGCCTGGATATTTAGCGAATACATTTGCAATGATTTGGGGCAGAATACCTCCAAAATATGGTTATGGACCTTGGCCGATTGATTTTGGAAAAAATGCATGGGATGGAAAAAGAATTCTAGGTGATGGAAAAACATGGAATGGACTCATAGGGGCTTGTTTTTCTAGTGGTTTTCTCGCAGTATTAATGCATGCAGTAGCTAAAGGAAATACAAAAGATATTCCATTTATTGATATAATTGCAGGAGTAAGTGAAAAAGCATGGTTTTGGGTAGGAAATGAATGGATTACCTCATTTATTGTTGGTTTCATACTTGGATTTATTTGCCTTTTAGGTGATGCCACAGGTTCATTTTTCAAAAGAAGAAAGGGACTAATAAGAGAAGGAAAACAAACTAGTCGAGCACCATTACTAGATACATTACCATTCGCTATCGCACTGTTTATGTTTGGAGGACTATTTATGGGGAATTCTATAATAAAATGGAGTGATGTTGATCTTGTTTATTCACCACATGGAGTTCCAAGAGTTATATTAGCGGGCTTCTTACTATTACTTACAACTCCATTTTTACACAGAGCGTTCAATATTTTTGGATACAAAATGGGTTGGAAAGACGTTGATTACTAAACATCTTGAAAACGTAAAGATGCTTCGGCAAATTGATGGCAACTAAATTTCGAACAATTTTGACAAGTTTATTTCTAGTTTTAGTCCTATTTTCGCCTATCGCTTCAAGTGAAGAAAATACAGAAGGAAACCAGATTAATGGAGGGACTATTGAATCAGATATAACGATTAATCCTGACGAAATATTACATATTTCAAACAGTGTAACTGTGGCAGATGGTGTTTCAATAAATATCTTGAATGGAGGTAAATTAAAACTAA
>CEOV01046726.1_pt1 | contig 12737 bp, 9 predicted proteins | sample 530631 | NCBI WGS metagenome assembly CEOV01 (sample SAMEA2620756, study PRJEB7988) | marine metagenome | isolation source: saline water (ENVO:00002010), including
ATCCATATGTTTGTCTCTTAGCCATCCCCATCGATCTCCGTGTTCGATGTCTTTTGCATCAACAGGGTATATACCAACCCAAGCGTCGTTACTACTAGGGCGATTATTGATTCTGAAACGAACGGGTTTGCCTAGTACTGCTTCCAAAATCTCGATACCACTACCTCTTCTTTGTTGAGCTATGTCCTGCTCTGAAGTAGTTGCCCTATTTCCAGACCTCAGTCCTATAACGGCGGCAAAAATTGCTAAATCGCCAACCACAAACAATATCGCACCTGGAATTAACATTGCGAGTCTATCCTCGGCCGTGGATATGGATCCTATGATGAGAAGCGGTAAACCCATAATGAACAAGGTTATGCCAACCACAAATGATAGAATGAATGATCGCTTACTTGACTCTGCATCCGCCTGATCTGTAATTACACTATTCGGATTGACTGAGTAAATACTGGAGGACATAGTGATTCTAAGTATATATTAATCATTAACTTAACTAACTAGATTTAATTTATTACGAACTCTAGCATTTTTCTGATTGAATTGAAACTAGACAATGTTGCGGGTTGCTCTATTTTTTGGCCTTTTTTCAATCCTGAAGCAAAGTCATTCATTGATTTTGGAACCTTAATTGAAACAGGATGAGGAATACCCTCAATATTTCCTACAATCGTTTTACCCCCTCTTAATGCTTCATCAATTCCATACCCAATCGTATTATCAATTCTATCTACGGTCATATTTAGATTCATTTGTGAACCTGATAATTCTGAAATTATATTTTCTCGATCTTTACTCATTACTGCTTTATCTAAACGTTCCAAAGTATCATTTAATTTAGACAAACTATCTTCTAAAGATAGAAGTACCTTTTCTTGAACTTGTTGGATTTGTTCTGTTGTTTCAACTATTACTTCTTCAATTGCTTGATTTGCTTTTTCGTCTAAACTTTCTACTGTATTTTCAACTGTACTTTTCATTTCTTGGAATGACTCAGTTTCTTTTATTTCTTCAGGAAGTTTTTCTTCTACTTCATCCATCTTTTCTTTAATTTGTTCAGACATTTCTTCTTTCTTTTCTTGAGCTGCTTGTTTGATTTGCTCTATTTTATCTAGTTCTTTTGGTTCTTCTTTAGTAGTTGTTTCAACTTGTGCAACTGGAATTTCAGATGTTGTTTTTTCTTCTAATGAATGAGTTATACTAGGTTTATTAACAACCAATCCAGGATCTTGTTTTCTAGGAGTTCCCTTAATTGGACCTCCGTTATCTCTAGAGTCTCCATGCCCCCAAGAACCCATTAATAATCCGTTTTCTATTGTTAATACACCTCTACCAGAGAGGTTTTCATCTAGTTTAACCCAATCGAAAAAGAATTTTCTACCTGTTACATTACCTTTTAAATCTGCACCAATAAATTCGCCAACCACATCAATTCCGTTTTTTATGAGTTTGATTTCTCCCCACTCAGAATCCCAAATACCATGAAATGTAGTATTTGGTTCAATTTTTTGGGGATTATTTACTGTCATTACTGCATTTGTCACTGAGGTCCTTGGGCCTGAAGTTACATTAAATTGGGAGACATTACGCAAGTTATTTAATTGGTTTTTTGCAGTTAGCCTCATTATTAATCCAATTAATCCCAAAGTAATAGGTATACCAATTAAATAAATTGGTAAAACAAAAAAAAGAATTAATGAACCACCCATTATGTAATTTCCAGTAGTAAGTTGATTACTGAATTGTTTTTCAGGATTATTTTCATTGAGTCGTAATCGCCCTGCCTCCATAATACCTCCAAAATGACTAGGTATTTTATTTGGATTCAATATAATCTATGTACTAGTGTGAAATTTCAACAATTAATGAACATGGAAAAGAGTATGCATAAAAACGTATGGTTTTCTTTATTACTAATTATTCCGATTCCAACATTATCAATACTATACTCAATGGAGATTAGTCAAGGTTGGTCTGGAAATTTGATTTTTGTTTTATCAAAAATTTCCTTAATTATAATTCCATTATATTGGTATTTTAAATTAGAAAATAGGCAATTAAGTTGGTCTCCTGTAAAAGAGAAAAATCACCTATTTGTTGGTTTTATATTTGGAATTTTTATGAGTGCTGTAATAGCAATAGCATGGTTCTTGTTTGAAGATAGTATTGATCAAGATAGTGTAAGAGACTTATTGGAAGGTAATGGTTTAACAAATCCAATTATTTATTTATCTTTAACAGTATATTGGATTTTTTTTAATTCACTATTAGAAGAATTTGTTTTTAGATGGTTTATTTTTGAAAAATTTGAATCAAAAGTCGGTAGTAATTTTGCATTAGTCCTCTCCGCCAGTGCTTTTACATTCCATCATACGATTGCAATGATGTATCTTTTCCCAATCTCAATAAATATTCTTGCATCGATTGGTGTATTTATTGGAGGATTACTATGGTCATGGTTGTATCTAAGATATAGGAGCATTTGGGTTGTTTTTCTATCCCATGCAATCGTTGATGTAGTAATGTTTTCAATAGGGGGAATAATTCTACTTAGTTGAGGAGTTCCATTCGATTCTAGGCCATTTTAAAAAATCTCCATGTTGCCAAGAGATTGTAACTAAAATATTCAACATTTCATCTAAATTAGATATATCTCTTTCAATTTGTAATCTATGTAACCACTCTTTTAATCTACCTAATTTTTCGCCTTTCGTTATAGAGGTTTTTTCCATTAACAAAGTCCCATTTACCAAAGGAAGTCTACCAGCTCTTAAAGGTGGTAATTCATCTAATTCCTCGACTAAAGAAAATATCTCTTCCATCCGATCTAAATATTTTGATATTGATAATTCCAATAATAATTGTGTTTCATATTGATTCCCTAACATATGACGCCACAATCTTAACTTCCCCCTATCATTATTGGGTGGAATATTTCCCAAAAAATGATGAGATTTTAAAGCGTTTTTTCTTTGATTATTAGACAATAATAATTTTTTACAAATCATTTCTAAATCATCAGACGATTTATCATAATTTAGTAATGCTAATCTATATTCTGGAGTTACTTTTTCATTGAACAAATAGGATGATGTTTGGGCTTTAATTCCAAAATCGTCCCCACTATATTTTTGAAAAAATAATTTATCTAGCATCTTATGCTTAGTCATCAACCAAATTATTTCACCAGCATTCTTACCTTGGAATATCTTCTGAAGTTCCATCCAAATTCTTTCTTTAGAAATTTTCTCAATCATCCATTGTTCTTTAATCAAAGCATCATGTAAATCTTCATCTAAACTTAACAATCCTCTGTTTCCTCTATCAAGGAATCTATAAGCCCTAAGTAAACGCAATCCATCCTCTGCAATTCTTCTTCTTGGATTTCCAACAGCCTTCAATATAAAATTATTTAAATCATTCAAACCATTATGTGGGTCGTATAAAATCCCCCTAGAAAGATCAATAGCCATTGAATTTAAAGTAAAATCTCTACGTTCTAAATCTTGTTTAAGTGAAGTACCAAAAAATACATTTTCTGGCCTACGTCCATCTGAATATACTGAATCTGTACGTAAAGTAGTTACTTCAATCATAATTCCTGACCAAATTATTGTAATGGTTCCATATTTAATTCCTGTATGAATCACTCTTAAATTCTCTTGATTTAAGGATTCTAAATGTAAACTTAATTTCGATGGCAACAAAGTAGTTGCCAAATCCCAATCTTTAACTTCGTTACCTGATAATAATTCTCTTACTGCACCACCAACTAACCAACACCCTCCATCTAAGATTGCAACCTCTGAAATTACAGCTAATACTTCATTTGGAATCTTTGAAACCCATTCAGAGTAATCGTCTTCAAAAACAATTCCATCTAAATCAGCCAATAACGGTAAACGAGGGATTTGTATTGGCCAATCTTGGGTCATAATTGCAAGGACAATGGCATAAGTTATCTTGATTTTGACTAAATAATAAATTACAAAGGGTTTTGAGTGTAAATCAAGGGGGCCAACATACTATGCAATTTGAACGTGAGGATGTTGAACTTATTGACATAAATTGGTTAAAAGCTCACGAAGAAGTTCACCCAAAAAAAGTAATTGAATTATTTGAAATGACTTTGAGATGGGGAGGGTATACAAAACCGCTACTAATTGATAGGGAAACAGGAACTATTCTAGATGGACACCATAGATATGAGGTAGGTAAGAAATTAGAACTTAACTATATTCCCGCTATAGTAATTGATTATCTGAATGATGACAGAGTAGGTGTTACAACATGGCCCAATTCAGGATTAGAAAAAATTGAAAAAATAGATGTAATTAATATGGCTTTATCAGAAAAATTATTCCCTCCAAAAACAAGTAAACATTCATTATCAGAGTATTTACCTCCAATAATGATAAAAATAGAGGATTTAAGATAAATTAAATTCTTGATCTTTTCATATCTTTCCAAAGATTATTGCCATCTCCTCTGAATAATGTAGGATATTCTGGTTTTAGGCCTATTTTTACTGTAACTTCAGATAATTTTCCTTGAGAAGAAATTGTAATTTCTCCAGTAGTATCTGCCCTTCCAGTTAAAATTTTCTTCAATGAGTTGTTATCTTTAACTCTTAAACCATCTATAGCGATTAATTCATCTCCTGCTTTCATCAAAGACCTACAAGGTGAATTTGCTTGAAAGTTTCTAATCTTCAAATTATTATTGCCGAATACAAGCCCCAACCAACCTAAATTTTTGATTTTATCTTTATCATCTGAAATAACTTCAACTCCATAAATTTCGGCTGCTTCCTCAATTGGTGGTCTAATTTTTTTATTTACTAAGGTATCCACATAATTCACGATATATTCTCCACCTAATTCTCGAAAACCTTCACATAGTCTTTCCCAATCTAATCCTTGATTCTCCACTTCTGAATTATCAATACCATGCCTTTTCCATAGTAATACCATTAAATCATCTAGTCCAAATTTACCATCTGTCAATTTTCTGAGCTCTGCATCAATACAGAATAACGCTAACTCTCCTTCGAGATAATACGAAATTTGAGATTCTCTAGAATGTGAATGCGGTCTGTAAAGATGGATCCATGCCTCATAACTTGCCATAGAAAGACATTGATGCTGGTTTCCATTACCTGTAAAATGGCGTTCTAATTTCCTCTTCATATCAGAAATCCAATCAGAATCATTCCAAGCCCCAGAACGCCAACATAGCACATCCCCTAACCAACTTGTTAAGCCTTCAAACCACCAAAGTAAATCTGTATGTACTTCTTCATTTAAATCATAATCCAAAAATTCTACGGGGCGGAGTCTTTTTACATTCCATTGGTGCAAAAACTCATGAGAAAAGAGTGATAATAAATCTCTCCATTCTTCAACATTTTCCTTTATTAATGATAGTCTAGGAACCATACTAGTCTGTGATCTAAGATGTTCTAAGCCACCTCTTGCCCCATCAGTCAAATGTAAGATTGTGAGATATTCTTTCCAATTTGGGGTTCCAAATAATGCATAATGTTCAGATACGATTAATTTCATCTTTTCGACAAGTTCTTCAACATTATCTTTAGATATTTCATGGTTACCAGCATCCCATAATTTGAGTTTGTGTGAACAACCTTCTACTTCAAATAATATCGTCTCATTTCCGTTAGATTCAATGATCCCATCTAAAAATTCATCCCTACCCTCTGGAATCCATTTTGTTGTTGCCAGACCCTCTTTGATAAATTCTAAGTTTAAAACATCCATATCAAAATCTACCACCGGCATTTGTGATTCCGAAGTCCAAGACGGATCATGAGCAAGTACAATTTTATGATTAGAATTTATCCGAACTTCAGAGATTCCTTTCGTGACTTCCATCCAGGTAAATGGTGGCATTAAATGTAAATGTGATTGATCTAAATGGTTATTTCTAACAGATAATTGGGTACATAGCAAGTTGTACCTAATTCGAATTGATTCTTCTTCAAAATCTTCAGGTAATTTGATTCTAATTCGATTGTGAGAAAATCTTTCAATTAAAACTTCATTACCATTTGAATCCATAGCTGAAAGATCTTGCATAAACCTTATTGGTTCCCTAACAAAATAAGATCCAGGGACCCATCTAGGGAAAGATAATTCTAACACATCACCTATGAATGGTCCTTTAATTTGAATTTGAACGCCCAATAATTGATATTTTGAGAACTCGCAAGATGCTATATATGTTATTCCGCTATCATTTAAATCATTCATTCAATTATCTCCTCAAGTTGTTCCAAATCGTGAAAGGGTATAATTTAATTCAAGGGATCATATCTTCATGTTGTCCAAAAAAATCATCGTCATAATCATTAAATGAAGAGCCTGGACGCTGTATTTCTACTTCACTCAACATCAAAAATAAGGGCCATAATCTGCTCATCCAACTACCTGATTTCTCAAGTAATTGTATTAATTCATCTGGCATTTCATGTCCTCCAACTGAACTAAATTTTGAATAATCTTCTGGCAATAATCTTAATTCTGTTATTAGATCATCTAATTTTACAGATTCTTCTAATGAAATTAAATCTAAATCTTTTGCAATCAAAGAAATTTCTTCTAAAACATCTGCTAATTCATAAGCACTAGGGATTACTGGTTCACTATCCTTGATATCTAATGGGCCAAATACGACATTACCTAAATCAGTATCAAAAAATTCATCACCTTGTTTCTCTCTTTTAATTAATTTTTGATTAATCCTACCGCCACTTGGAAAAATTGCAAATCCGCCATCTTCTATACGTGATTCTATCCAAGAAGGTAACTTTTCAATAGCTCCAGTAACTAATACTCTACTCAATTTAGAAGGTAGATTTGCTGGGCTCCTCCCATCTCTACGTAATTTTCTACGATTTATTAAATCAATATATCCACTGACTTTATGGCTTTTTTTTGCATGATTTAAAACTTCTAAATCATAGTCAAGTAAAGTCACACCTCCCTTATCTCCAACAATTTCGGAAGCCAATGCTGAAACATAACCACCTTTAGCACCAACAACCATCACCTCCATTCCTTGATTTAATTCTAAATGGTGTAACATCGTAACAATCATATGTGGGGCTGAAATTGTTTTTACACCACCATTCTCATTCTCTAAAAATACTAAAGGTCTATCTTGAAAAAATGAAGTTGGACTATTACTTGAAAAACAACGTATATCTACATTCATCATTGCTTCCCTAATCAATAAACTAAATTCTACTCCTGCAAGTGAAAGACGGGTAAGCAAATCATCCATCTCCTGCATATTAGACCGATTGACTCGGTCAGTTATGAACTCATGCATTATCAAGATGGGCCTGGCCAGAATCGAACTGGCGATCTTCGCCTTGTAAGGGCGACGTCATAAACCCCTAGACCACAGGCCCTTGATGTAGTGGCCACTATGCAGTCATTCAAATAGAAGTCGGTAAAAATCAATCAAATTTTTAAGCTTTGAGAAATTCTAAAATCCGAAAAGCATCATAAATGATAAATCTTGGGATAATCATGGGAGATGACTTAATCACCCTGGCATCTCGTCTAGAAAGACGGTTGCTGAAGGCTAAAGCAACAGTTAGTGCTGCAGAATCATGTACTGGAGGTTTACTTACCTCAACATTAACAGACATTAGTGGTTCAAGTGCTTGTTTTAATCAGTCTTGGGTTACATATTCTAATGAATCAAAAGTAATAGAATTAGATGTAAATCCGAATACATTAGCTGAACACGGTGCAGTAAGTGCTGAAGTTGCTTTACAAATGGCCTTAGGTGCAAGAAAAAAATCAAATTCTGAGATAGCAATTTCAATTACTGGAATTGCGGGTCCGAAATCTGATGATACCAGAAAAAAGGTCGGTGAAGTTTATATCGGTATTTCTTCAACTATGTATGAGGGTGCAAGTTCAAAAATTTTCTCAGGTGATCGGAAACAAAATAAATTAAATTTTGTCACCCTTGCTTTAAGAAAAGCAATTGAAATTTGGGATACTTATCACGCAATTAAAAATGAAGAGGAAGAAATTTTCGAAGAAGTTGTTGAAGAACATGTTGAAGAATTAATTGATGAAAATATATCTGAAAAAGAAGATTTAATTTCTGATAGTGAAGAAAATTGGAAAGATGATATTAATGAAAATTGGGGTGAACTACAAGACTCTGAAATTCCTGAAATTTATGAAGGAAATGAATTAGAGCAAAATGCTGGAATTGAAGATGTCAATTGGAGCGAGCAGGAATAAATTTATTTTTTTTGTAGTATTGCTTATTGAGGGTCACTTCTCATCGTATAATATGGAGAAGAAATGGGAGCAGATCTACACCCGTTTAATGAAAGCATCACTACTGGCAAGAAGTGATGTTAAAGAATTACTCCTATCTCATCCAGATCTTAATCTATTAATTTCAAAATTAGAATCAAAAAACATCAAAGGAATATTATCTCAAAAAATTATTTTAGATATTTCTGATGAAATAAATAAAGAAAAAGATCAAATAAATATTGGAAGAACAATTGCTCCGATAAATCCTAGAAAAATTGCTCCAGCGTCAAGACCTCATGGGCTAGAACACTATGATATTTCATTATTTGATACAAATGCGAATGAAATCGATAATGATATTGAAATACTGTTTGAAATTACTGGAAATAGTACTACCGAAGGTAGAAAAGAAGATATCAATTCATTTTTTAATAATAGATTCCAAAGAATTAGTGCAATGATTCGTCAACAAGGATTACCAAATAGACCTATATCTATTTCAAAATTAATTCAAGAAAGAAGGAGTCGCTCTGGATATAACACATCTAGTACAGTTATTGGAATGGTAAATAATCCAAAGCATACAAAAGAAAGAAATCATTTTATGTTTGATCTTGAAGATGAAGGGGCTGAAGTTACTTGTATCTGTTATAATGAAGAAGAAAATCCAAATCCAATTATCAAAACAGGTTTAATGCAAGATGATGTAATAGCCGTAACAGGTTCATTTGTAGATGATAGAGACACATTTAGAGTTGAAGAATTTCACAGACCTCCACTTAAGAGACATCACAAAAAAACATCTGAAATTGGAATTAGTGTGGCTTTCTTGTCTGACATTCATGTTGGTTCAAAAACATTCTTGGAAGCACAATGGATGAAAATGGTAGAATGGTTTCATAATGACCCATTAGCTGAAACTATCAAATATCTTGTTTTATCCGGTGATGTCGTAGATGGAGTGGGTATTTATCCAAATCAAGATAAGGAATTAGCGATTAAAGATTTTTACAGACAATATTCTAAATTCGCAGAATTACTTGAATTATTACCTGAATGGGTTGAATGTATACTATTACCAGGAAATCACGATGTTGTGAGGCCTGCTGAACCACAACCAGCTCTAGATCCTGAAATACAATCTGACTTTAATTCAACAACATTTGTAGGGAACCCTTGTAGTTTTAAATTACATGGAGTGGATATACTCGCATATCATGGAAAAAGTATAGATGATTTTGTTTCAATGCCTGAAGTTAGTTATGCTCACCCAGTTGAAGCGATGAAAGAAATGCTAAGAAGAAGACATTTGGCTCCTACGTGGGGTAAAAAAACACCTCTTTCTCCTGAACCAGAAGATAATCTAATTATTGGAAAAATCCCCGATATATTCGTTACTGGTCACGTACACGGTCATAATTGTTCAGATTTTAAAGGAACTACATTGGTTTGTTCAAGTACTTGGCAAGATCAGACATCGTACCAAAGAATGTTAGGTTTCCAACCACAACCATGTATTTTAACAGTAATAAATTTGAAAACACATGCCTCTGCAAGTATTCCATTTGCTTAATCAAACACATACGGTAGAATTAATCTCAAATCTTTCTCTTCAATAATAGGTACTCCTGCATTTCTGAAAGCTTCAATAGATGTCTCCCTACTTGGATTAAATCCAATAAATGTTGAACCTTCAATATACATTGATAAATCAATCTCACTATCTCCTACAGAGAGTATCTGATTAGGTTCAAAATTATTCATTTGAATTAACTTATTTATGATTTTATCTTTACCCTCTCCTCTTACTCTTACAATTCCTTCATCTAACAGATATCCCTCATCGTCAAAATAAAACCCATTGGCAATCCAATCATCTACTTTTAATGTAGAAGCGATAGTAGATACAAATATATCAACTCCTGCAGAGACTATAGCTACGTAAATTCCTCTAGAAATTAATTCTGATACTGTTTCCCTTGCACCAGGCATTAATTTAATTCCAGAATATGCTCTAAAGATATCATCTTGATGTATTTTTGGTTGAACATCCTTCCACATTTTAATATCTAAACTCATAAATTCTTGATCTGTAATTTCACCCGAAATAAATTTTTGAAGAAGATCATGATTTTCGGTTCCAAAAAAACTATGTAAAGTTCTCCATGAAGATACAGAATCTACTAAAACACCATCACAGTCAAAAACCACACATTTAATTTGATTATTCATTGAATCCAACCTTGTAATAAAAATTAAAGAAAAGGGGGCGGATTCCCTGGAGGAATACCTCCAGGAAATCCCATTTTCCCGTGCTTTATTCAAACACTATGTCCATCATTTAATTGATGGAGTACTACTATCAATAGTCCACTCACCTAAAACATTGGTGTCTCCACCAGCTTGGTAAGCAAGTTGTACTATTCCTTCATCAATCATTCCATATTCAGGGTGATCGAAGTTTATTCGAAGTACATCCATCGCACTAAATTCTGCTGTACATCCATCAGTTCCTTCACCAGATGAACAATCATACATATCCATGTATGTAACAAATGAATCACTATTCTGTGGTGTGAATCCATAAGTTTGTGGTTCAGCAATGGTTTGGGTTATGATACAGTATCCAGCTTCACAGGAATCATCTAGGAACTCAACTTGTACAAATACTGCTTGTAATGCAAGTGGGTTCTCAGCTGTTGTTACTGTGATTTGCCAGAATCCGTCATCAGATGCTTCAGTCTTGAAGGTCAGCAGAGGAGTTACTTTTGTGCTTGTTGTAGCCAGTTGACTAGCCCAAACATAAATGACACCAGAAAGTACTACAGTAATTGCAACCATCAAGATTGTTGCAATAACTGGGCTTACCGCTCTTTCATCATCAATTAACTCTTCTTCTTCGTCTTCATCTCTAGTAGACCTAGATCCTTGAACAAGTGCTGCAGCAAACAGACCAACTAATCCAATAGCCATTAAACTTGGAGCAAACGATGGAACGCTGTTAGCAACTCCGTACGAAATCCTTAATGGTCTTTCATTAGTTTCAGACATGTCATTGTTTGTCTCTGATTGTGGACCATTAGATTGCTCTAATGTTTCAGAGTGCGTATCATCGTAATTGTAAGGTGTAACCTTAGCTCCTTTACGAGTCAATCCATTCAATGATGCTGCAGATTGTGCATCTAATGTACAGGAATCTTGGTTGTTCATATCACCGGGTGATGTTTGTGTATCACAAGTGTGAACCTCCAAAGATGTTGTAACTAATTCAGTTCCTGAATCAAGTACAAACTGACCTTCTACAGATACTGATTCCCCTGGTGCTGGTGGGTCAACAATCCATGCTGTGTAATAACAATCATCATAATCGTTAGTACTGAAACAAACATCGATACTGTGTCCATGATCATACATTGCACCATTTTGTGATGCAATTCCATCATCATTGTTAGTTACTTGTACTGTTAATGGTACAAGTGTACCAGGAAGTACTGCATCAACTAATTCATAATCCCATGAGCCAGTGAAAGCATAGTCTGGACGTTCTTCAGCAATATTAGCAATAACCATTGATAAAGATGTTTGGTCATGTACATAACCTTGTTCTTTCAATTGTATTGTTAATGAACATGAACCTTCAGTAGATTGATGAATACCGTTTTCTTGTAGGTAATCAACTTCATTATCAGGTGCATTTGTTGTCGCATCAGGTACTAAGGTGAAAGATACATCTTGATCACCAGATGTTACTCCTGTGAAGAACAGTGAATAATCACAACCGTCATTAGCTGCTTCTTCTGCTGCACTAACTACTTCGTAATACAATCCTGGGTTTGTAGGATGCATTTTCTCTAGATTCAATGTTAACGTTGCATCATTGTCTGATGTATCTTCAATTACTGTATGTGCCCATGAAGTTAGTTCAGTTCCATCTCCAACAGTGATGAAGTTATCTGGACCGAAGTCAAGTACTTCTTGTGGTAAGATATTCTGTACTTGCAGATAAACATCTGCTCCAGCAGCAAATCCAGTATCGGATGTTTGGTACATAATACCATTAAATCCAAACAGACTTGAAATCTGGGATGAAGCACTACAATCGTCACCATCTGTGAAAGCAATAGCACCGTTAGTTGTAACACAAAGTTGTGTGAAATGCTGACCTGCTGGCACATATCCATCTAATGAAAGAGTCCATCCAACTTCACCATCCCATGAACCAGTGTCTGTAACACCAACATCAAGAGCGTAGGTTCCTGGAGCATCTAATGTAAATGTTTCAACTCCATATGAACCAGAAGCTAATCCTACATTTACTACAACAGTTCCATCACTACCAACAAGAGACATACCGTTTCCATTCCAACCGTCTCCCCAAGTATCAGTCATTACAACTGTATAGGTACCTGCAGGGAAGTTGAATACTCCGAA
>CEOV01027118.1_pt1 | contig 12709 bp, 11 predicted proteins | sample 530631 | NCBI WGS metagenome assembly CEOV01 (sample SAMEA2620756, study PRJEB7988) | marine metagenome | isolation source: saline water (ENVO:00002010), including
TTTCTAAGATAGCCTTCAATATAAGCCCTGAAAGTACCAATATTGGTCAGTGATCTTCCATTGATCAAACTCTCATCCGTAATATTATTCTCAATATTAAAACGCTGCACTTCTTCAAGTTTTACTTTAATATAATTAGCTATTACATTGTATTTACTATATCTACCTATCATTTCATTTGTACAAAATTTAATTGAGCTCATATCGATATTTATAGAGCGCTTTATCCTTCTCCCTCCGCTTTCAGCCATACCTCTCCAATTTTTAAATGATGAATCAATGAGCTTATTAGTAGGTATGACGCTAATGGTTTTATCCCAGTTCTGAATCTTAACGGAGTGAAGTGCAATATCTATTACGTCGCCATCGGCTCCAAACTGGGGAGCCTCTACCCAATCCCCAACCTTAAAGAGATCGTTAGAGCTTATTTGAACACTTGATACCAATGAAAGAATCGTATCCTTGAAGACCAATATCAATACCGCAGTTAAGGCGCCTAATCCACTCAAGAGATAGACCGGTGAATTACCAGTAAGAACCGCAATTACAACGATGATACCAAAAATATTTATCAAAAGCTTCCCTATTTGAGTATAGCTTTTGATGCTGAATTTTTTTGATAGGTCCGTGAGTTTGAACATCTCATTTAAGGCATTGATAAGGGCATTTAATGAATACAGAAATATGAGGGCGATGGTGGATAGAATCACTCTGTCCAATAGGTTATTCCAATAGAGTAGATCCTTAGAATTGTAAAGAATTACCAACGGAACAAGAAAAGGTAGCTTGCTGAATACTCTTTCCTCGATCAAAATGTCATCAAATTTAGTTGAGGTCTTTTTAAACAAATGAGAGACCGTTCTTAATAATATCCTCGATGTGATAAAATAAGCCACCAGGCAAAGCATGCCGATGAGTAGATAAGAGGTATACCACTGGCCAGAAAGAACGGATTTAGTAAATTCTTGAAAATCTTGCATTTTTTTCCTTAAACAAATTTAAATGTTAAATCTCTACGATACTTTCTTCTCAAGGTAGCTATCGATTGACTGCTTGGTGACCTTCATTTGTTCTTTGGTATCACCTAGTCTTTTTAGGTAAAAATTTTCTACATAGTCTAATATCCAGTACAGGGCATTTTGCAATCTATCCGAATAGAGTATGTCTAAAGTTTTTTGGTCAAAGGTTTTTGTACCATGAACGAGACTGTAAAAATCTATGAAATAGTCGCTTTTTAGCTTCTGTAAGCGTAAATCATAAAGATTGCTGTTGGTATCTAGTCTTTTGTAGAAATGTTCGTAGAGAAGCGAAATTTCATTGCTAATGGACATGTCAGTAGAAAAATTCAATCGACCACTAGATACTGAGGCCTTGTAGGAGGTCAAAGATCCAAAAAAAGTTGGAGCGGTAACCTTTTCAATGGATCTTAAAATATCCATCTCGTTAAACTTTAATTTTTTATCGCTATAATCGATTATTTTACGCAAAAGAATTTTTTGATTTTGAACCGCTTCTATGATCCTATCTATATTTTCAACATCGCTCTGTATCTCTGTTGAAATATTTTTATAGTCTTCAATCAATTTACTCTGAATGTCTTTTTCCTGCCTCTGATCTTCAACCCATAAAGATATCGTGATACCAAACAATACCGCTAGAAATTCTATCCCTCCTTTTGCAAAAATATTCCTCATATAATTAATTCTCTAATTTCTTGGGTTGCTGATGCCATTCTAATGAACCTTTGCCAAATTGAACTTGCAGCCAGCTCTTCACTTCAAAATTGATTTTGGCCATATTTGCTGTTGTAAAATTTAAATAATCTCCATGCGTAGCTTTTGAAATGAAAGATGAAAAATTTGGCTCATGACCAACCAAACATATGCTATCAATATCCTCATCTTGTGCGTGCACCAGCTCAAGCAAGAAGTCTGGCGAACCTCCGTAAATACCTCTTTCGAGGTTTAGTTGAGATCTCCAGCTTGCGCTTTTCATAGCAAGCTCTGCTGTTGTCCGAGCTCGAACGGCAGTAGATGAAATTACCAATTGGGGTATTTGGTCGCTCTCAGCGAGAAACTTGCCCATTTTCATTGCTGCGCGTATTCCTCTTTTTGATAGGGGTCGGTCGTGATCTGAATCGTACGATGCATCCCAATCTGATTTGCCATGTCTAAATAAAATGATTGATTTCACGCTTCAATAATAGCCAGAAGAGGGATTTTACCAAAATCCTTAGTTTGATAAATAAAATTAATTTAATTTTTTATATACCAAAGGAGTTATTTATGAAAAAAATAGTTTTAATGTCGTTACTTATGCTTTCAGCAGCATTTTCACAGCTCAGGGTTGGCGCAGATGTTTCTCGCGAGATGACGCTCGGTGGTCTTGAAGGTGAAAAAGCTGAAGGTATGGGATATACGCTCGGTTATGAGAAAATGCTTTTAGGTTTAATTGGCCTAGGTGGAGAATTTAGCCTTGGAGGCGATGAAGGTCCTGACATGGTTTATGGATATGGAGTAGCCAGAGTGCCTGTTGGCCTTCCTTTCTTTAGAGGTGTCGTTCGTATGGGTTATTCGCTTCCCGTAGGTGAGGACGGTGAGGATTTTGACGCTGGACTAGCGTACGGTGCTGGTCTTCGATTTAAATTTCCTATTCAGCCAATTGGGCTAGAACTTCTCTATACTGTTCACAATCTAGAGATGAAAGATAGCGGAGACGGCCTTGATGAACTTTTAAATGCGTTAGATTTTAAATGGAATGTCCTGAATTTAACAGCTACCTACTCATTCTAATAAACTAACATACTCATTTTAGAAAAGCCCCGGCAAAAGCGCTGGGGCTTTTTAATTTTCAGTCATCCCGATAATTAATTCTTGACATTTTTTCGCGTCAGATTTTTCAATCATTCCAAGAAATATCTTCTTACCGCTCTCATCTTTTCTATCATAACGTCGATACAAACCGCTAGGAGATTTGCCGATTAATGTTTGCATAAAAAGACATGCTGCAAGATAAGTTCCAACTGGTGAGGGGTGTTTATTGTCACTAGTAAAGATAGCTACATTGGGGTATCTATCCTGAAAAAGCCTGAAAGCCTTGCCAACAGGAACTATTGATACGCTATCTCCAACCAATGGTCTTAAAGCAATATTGATGGGGTCCTTGTCTAGATATTTTTCTGGTTTCATAGCTGGGTAAGTCCAGGTAGAATAAATAAGCACCTTGGCGTTTAAAGAATGAGCTAGATCAATAAACTTATTGAAAAACTGGAGCGACTCTTTGGTCTTTTTTAAGGGATTTGTGCTATAATCTTGGAGGACAATCGTATCAAACCCGCCTTTTTTGATCCTTTCCACAGTCTTTAGGTTTTTTTTGCCAGTCCAATGGTCTTTAAGACTTGCCCCACCTGCCGTGGATTGATGTATATCAATAACCACTCCTTTTTCTTTTGCCATCGACTCAACAACGAGCGGCATGTTAAAATAAAAGGTAAAGCTATTTCCAACAAATAAGACCTTTTCAGGTGGATTATTCTCAGCTTTTATTAAGTTTAAAGATAATAAAAACGCTGTAAACCATATACGTTTCATAGTTACTTTCTTTCCCAATTTTTTAAATAAATCGTTCAATAAAATTAGGTTAAGATAATGAAAAATTTTATATCAACTTCTCTGCTTTATTTTCTAGTAAGCTGCGGCACAAACACACAACCAGATTTCAAGATAGATTATGAGAAATATGTGCTTGAGAATGGTTTAACTGTCATCCTACATCAAGATGACTCAGATCCGCTCGTGGCAATGGCTACCGTTGTGCATGTTGGGTCTAATAGAGAAAAACCTGGCAGAACGGGATTTGCTCATTTTTTTGAACACGTATCCTTTACCGCATCCGAGAACACTCCAAATGGGGCGCATCGATTATTAATCCCAACCTGGGGTGGGCAAAGAAATGGGGGCACTAGCTTTGATTTCACCTATTATTACGGCGTAGTACCAAAGGATGCTATGGAAAAACTTGCATGGGTTGCTTCAGATATTTTGGGTTTTGTCATAAACACTGTTGATGAACAGACCCTTGAAGGTGAAAAGCAAGTTGTGAAGAATGAAAAAAGGCAGCGAGTAGACAATCAGCCTTACGGCCATGGCTCTGGAATCATTCAAAAGGCTTTATACCCAAAAGGACATCCGTACAGCTGGTCTGTCATAGGTGACCTTGAAGACCTTCAAGCTGCTACCATTGATGATGTAAAAGAATTTTATAATGAGTTCTACGGCCCTAGCAATACCACTGTAGTGATTGCTGGAGATATTGAGATTGAAGAAACAAAAAAAATGGTAGACAGATGGTTTGGTGAAATAAAACCTTCCTCAAACATTACAGAAGATCCTAAACCGCAACCAGCAAATCTATCTGAGTCTAAAAACCTTTACCATTTAGACAATTTTGCGAAGCTTCCTCAGCTTAGCATAGTATTTCCTACAGTAGAAGATTATCATCCAGACGCATATGCTCTCAATACCTTAGCGGCTATTTTGTCTGATGGTAAAAACTCTCCATTCTATAAAGAGATCGTGGAAAAACAACGAATCGCTCCTTCAGCCTCCGCGTATAACTACTCCTCTGAAATTGCAGGCCAATTCACGATCAGAGTTCGTTCCAATCCCAATACAAAATTGGATTTGGTTCATGATGCGATTAAACAGGCACTTGAAAATTTTGAAAAAGAAGGTGTCAGTGAAAAGGACCTCAAAAGGATTCAGGCAGGACAAGAGACGGCGTTCTATAATGGAATTTCTACAAATTTAAATAAGGCTCTTCAATTAGGACTTTATAATGAATATGCCGGAGATCCGGGCTTCATTGGGCAAGACATTCAAAATATACTCAATGTGACAGTTGAAGACGTTGAAAGAGTGTACAATGAATATATAAAGAACAAACCTGCAATCTATCTCAGTATGGTCCCTAAGGATCAGTCAGAACTGGTTCTTTCTGGTTCAGAAAAAGCCAATATAAAGGAAGAGAAAATCGTAGCTGGTGCGGAAAAAGAATTCAAGATGAAGTATGGAAAAGAAAAGGCTGAATTCAAAAAAACCCCTACAATTTATGATAGATCAGAACCGCCATTGGGAGAACCACCCCTTTTAGAGGTTCCAACCGTTTGGAGAGGCGATCTTGCAAATGGTGTGAAACTTTACGGAATCGATAATAATGAATTACCAATGGTTCAATTCACCATGCGAATCGATGGAGGACAATCTCTTGACCCTCAAGGAAAGGAAGGCGTTGCTTCAATATTGGGAACCATGTTGAAAGAAGGAACAAAAAACAGGACTCCTGCTGAACTTGAAGAGGCGATCGATTTGCTTGGTTCTAGCATATCGACATCCGTTGGGTTGGAGGGCATGTATATCACTGGAAATACTCTCGCAAAAAACTTCAAGGAAACTATTTCTCTTTTAACAGAAATGCTGACTGAGCCCCGTTGGGATGTACAAGCGTTTGATATTGTAAAAAACAGACGAATGAATTCTATCAAGCAGCGCAAGACTAACGCGCAATCTGTTGCTTTTAGCGCTTTGGCAAAACAGCTCTATGGATCAAATCATCCTGCGTCGACCCCCTTAGGCGGAACAGAAAAAACGGTGAATTCTATAACAATGAAAGATATCAAAGATTATTTTGAATCGAATGTCTCACCCAAGGTTTCTCATTTCCATATTGCAGGAGATATAAAACAAACAACTGCTCAAAGACTATTAGGACAACTTTCTCAATCCTGGAGAGGGGAAAAGATAGATATACCAGAAATTGCTAGCGTTCAAACGCCTACAAAGCCAAAAGTGTTTTTTATTGATATTCCTGATGCAAAACAATCGGCGATAAGCGTTGGAACCCTTACCATACCTGGAGATGACCCTGAACTATTCAAACTAACGGTGGTCAACAATAGACTTGGTGGAGGTATGGAGGCAAGGCTTATGCGTACATTACGCCTAGAAAAAGGCTACACCTATGGAGCAGGTTCATTTTTAAGGCCTAACTCCTTCCAGACCCCTTTTTACGCTTACTCACAGGTACGAAGCAATGTTACCCTAGAGTCTCTTGAGATATTTAAAAATATTATCAACAGCTATCCCGAATCCTACAACAACGAAGATCTGGAAACCACTAAAAACAAGCTGATCAAAAGCAACGCATTGCGCTTTGAAAGGCTCGGTAGCATGTTAAATATGCTAGATACAATGAGTAAATTCAATTTGGATGATACATACATACAAAATGAGCAAGAGGTATTAACATCCATGAAGCTCGATGAAGCCAAGAGACTAGCCGAGGCAAGACTCGATGGTAAGAAAATGTACTATGTAATAGCTGGTGATGCCAAAACACAACTTAATCGTATCTCAAAACTTGGTTATGGTAAGCCCATTATGCTTGATAGGGATGGCAACACGATCAAGTAAAGCTTGGAAGGCTTAAGTTATTTCAGATTGGGCACTATTTGGTTCTATTTTCTTAGGAATAGTTCTGGTTCTCGGTATTGCCGAGACAATTAAATCACACCTAAAAAAACCAGCTGACTGGACAAGAAAATTCATACATATGAGTGTGGGATTAGTTGTCTGCGCTTGTCCTTTTCTATTTAAAGTTAATACTCAACTTATTACGCTATGTTCTTTATTTATAGTGATTAATACTTATCTATTTTATAACGAAAAGATTAATAGCATGCACAACGTTAACAGGATAAGCTATGGAACAATAATCTTTCCATTTTCGGTTTTAATTCTGTCGTTCTTTTTCTGGGACAAGCCTATAAGCTTTTTTATTTCTATAGTTACCCTTGCCATCGCGGATCCAATAGCCTCTATTGTGGGTAGCCGATCAAATGACCATTTTAAACCTTGGAGAGACTCAAAATCGATTCAAGGAAGTCTCGCCATGTTCTTAACAACCTTTATTGTCGTTCTTTTTAGTACAGATATCATGGCGCGTGTTTTCAGTGCTTCGTTTTACATTCCTTTATATATACTCCTAGGATTAGCCTTTTTTACGGCCCTTTGTTCCTCTTTATCGGAAATGATATCGTATAGAGGGTCTGATAATTTTTCCATCCCTTTAATTACCTTTTTTTCCTATGAAATATACTTAATCAACTATACACATGGTTCTCTCATAGATCTTTTGCTATGGACAGTAATATCTGCTGCTATCTTTGTTTTGGCTTATCGCTTAAGATCTGTAAGTATGAGCGGAGCTATAGGTGGTTTTTTAATTGGTATCTTAATTTTTGGTTCCGGCGGATGGACCTGGATTACCCCTCTTGTCTTCTTCTTTATAACTTCATCTATTTTATCAAAAATAAGGCGAAAAACCGACTCTAGAAGAGATCTTCTACAAATCTTAGCTAATGGCGGTCTGCCAGCATTACTCGCACTCACCTATTTCTTTTTTTCATACGAATTGGCTCTATTTGCCTTTGTAGGGGCTCTAGCATCTGCTACAGCTGATACCTGGGCCACAGAGATAGGCTATTTCTCTAGAAAAGATCCTTTTTTAATCATTGGGCTTAAATCTGTTAAAAAGGGAACTTCTGGCGCAATTTCAACCCTTGGAACCCTAGGAACGGTTGCTGGTTCGCTGGGATTAGCCTTCAGCTCGATAATGATGCATTATTCACTTAAAACTATTGTCTTCGTTGCTATTGCTGGAATCCTAGGATCACTTATTGATTCTATCTTAGGTCAATTTCTTCAAGCCAAATTTCAATCCAATATTTCTAGTGAAATTGTTGAAAAAAAACACCATCTTAATGAAGAATACACCCTTGTGAATGGCGTAGAATGGATAGATAATAATTTCGTAAACTTTATTAACACAGCTACAGGAGCTTTGGCTGCTGCTCTGTTTATTTTTTTATATGGATAAGATAACAAAATATCAACAAACCGCTAACAAGGTAGATCTTTATTTCAAGGATTACGAAATTGATACTATTGGAAAAATGTCAATGATTGCTTCTATGCTCATAAATGCTTTCCCCGAGTGGATATTTTGCGGCTTCTACAGAAAAACTTTTGAAAAACAGTTAGAAATTGGTCCCTACCAAAGTTCTATAATTCCCTGTGGACAAATCGATTTTTCTAGGGGAGTATGCGGTAAATCAGCTCGCACTCAAAAAACGGTTATCGTTGATAATGTAATGAACTTTCCAGGATACATCTCCTGTGATGATAAAACAGTATCTGAAATAGTAATTCCAGTAGTAAAAAACGGTGAACTTTTAGCGGTTTTAGATATAGATGGAGCAATTGAGGGTCAATTTGATAAAATTGATCAAAAATATCTTGAAATAATAGTCAGTTACATATAAAAAAGGTCTCCATAGGAGACCTTTTTTAACTCTGGCATTTGTTGGGGATGGATTAGATCACTTTATAAACAATCAGTCCTACCATAACAATCAAAGAGACAAATATTAGGGCAACACCCATATTTCCCTTTTTAATTTCTTCCCATTCGTCGATATCTGATGATAGCCAATCAAATACCTTTAAGGATATACCAACACCTAAACCAAAACCAATAGCGGCTGTAATTGCCCATAGTAATGAACGACCATACTGGGCAAACATACCTTCTAAGCTCATTGGATCTAACATTCTTCCTCCTTGTTATAAAGTTTGAATTGAATTTTTAATTAACCTCATAAAACTCGCCGTATCAATCTTTCCCTCCGCTAATTTTTTCATTTGATCTGGTGTGGCTTTTGCTGAAATAACCATACCTTCTCTAGAGATTGTTGTAATGACAGTAACTTCTGTATCGTTGGGAATTACGGGTTTATAAGTTGTTTTCTTTTTTGCAAAATTTTCTTGATGCTTGATGGCTTGACCAACAGAGATAAAGGCTACAAGCATTGGCGTCTCAAAATCATTTCGTAGCTTAGCCTGCATCTCAATGGTAAACTGATAGGAGCCATCACTTTTCTTTGTTAAAGCCATCTTTTTTTCATCAACTGGCATGCGATACAATTTACAGGTGTTGACTACTTGCCTGTAAAAAGCGTAATTAGCAAAAACAAGCTGACTGGTAAAGACCAAAACAGCTGAAATTGATATAATTTTTTTTAGGGCCATTCTATTCACCAAATATTAAATTTATTAGATTATGATTTTACAAGAGTACCTGAGTCGCTGTCAAGCGCCAAATACTATTTGTCCGTTTTTTATTACATATCGAATAGGATGATCCGTAACGTAGTAGGCTATATCTGTAAGGTTGTCAATATCCCAAACGACCAGATCTGCTTTTTTATTAATTTCAACAGATCCAATTTCATTTTCAAATCCTAGCGCTGCTGCTCCATGATACGTAGCTGCGATAAATGCCTCTTCTATTGTCATTGACATTTTCATCACTGCTAAGGTCATTATAAAGGGCATTGATTGAATATGACAACTGCCAGGGTTATAATCTGTTGCCAAAGCTACCGTTGCGCCATTATCTATTAATTTTCTTGCTGGAGCGTACGTTTTTTTATTTAAAAAAAATGTTGTTCCAGGAAGGAGTGTTGCAACAACGTTGTTCTCTATCAATGATTGAATACTGTTATCGTCAATTGCCATTAAATGGTCTGCGGAAACTGCACCAACATCAGAGGCAAGTTGGCTTGCTCCAAAATTATGAAACTCATCAGCGTGTATGCGGGGAGTAAGTCCATGTTCGCGACCACATTCAAGGATTGAACGTGTTTGATCAATTGAAAAATATCCTTCTTCGCAAAATACATCTATGTATTTAGCTATACCTTGATGCGCAACCCTTGGAATCATATCCTTGATTATCAACCTGACATACCCTTCGTGGTCATTTTCATATTCTGGAGGAAATGCGTGCGCACCCATAAAGGTAGGTGTGAGATCAATGCAGTGATTTGAATTTGTTTTTTCAATGACTTCCAATGATTTTAATTCAGACTCAGTGTCTAATCCATAGCCAGACTTAGCTTCAATCGAGGTGGTACCTAGGGATATAAACCTATCCATTCTTTTTAAAGCTTTTAAATAAAGCTCCTCAACAGAAGACATTCTAACTCCGTTGATACTTGACACTATACCCCCTCCATTTTTTGCAATCTCCTCATAACTTACACCTGAAAGGCGTTGTTGATGTTCAGAATTGCGGGTGTTATCAAAAATTGGGTGGGTGTGTGAATCTACAAAACCAGGCGTTACAAGCTTTCCTTTGCAATCGATTGATTTTGCTGTGGCTGGAGAGCCAATATTAGTTATTATGCCATCTTTAACCTGAATTGATGTATTCTTTTCATAATGCAATTCTTTGCCATCAAAAATAGGCAAACTACCAATATTATGAAGCTCAATATCTGAATACATGGTTGATATTATTTTGGAATGTCTACGTCCCAGGCTCTGGCATTATCTATTGCATCAGGGTAGCCAGCGTCAGCATGGCGAAATATTCCCATTGCTGGATCATTTGTTAGCACTCGTTTAGCACGAATAGCCATATCCTCGCTTCCATCAACACAAATAACTTGGCCTGCGTGTATTGAAAGCCCCATACCAACTCCACCGCCTTGATGAATAGAGACCCAGGTTGCGCCACTAGCAGTATTAAGCAGTGCGTTTAATAAGGGCCAATCTGCAACAGCGTCAGAACCGTCCTTCATGGATTCAGTTTCTCTAAAAGGAGATGCAACAGAGCCGCAATCCAAATGATCACGCCCAATAACAACCGGCGCTGATAATGCTCCGCTAGACACCATGCTATTAAGCTTAACTCCGAATTTTGCTCTTTGACCATATCCAAGCCAACAAATTCTTGATGGAAGACCTTGAAACTGGATTTGATCTTTTGCCATACCTATCCAATTTGACAGAACCTTATCCTCTGGAAACATTTCTAAAACAGCCTCATCTGTTTTATATATATCTTCAGGATCGCCAGAAAGAGCTACCCACCTAAAAGGCCCTTTTCCCTCGCAGAAAAGAGGGCGAATATATTCAGGTATAAAACCAGGAAAATTAAAAGCGTTTTCCAGTCCAGCTTTTTTTGCTTGACCTCTCAAATTATTTCCATAATCAAAGGCAATAGCGCCTTTTTTTTGTAAGTCTAAAATTGCTTGACAGTGCTGAACCATTGAATCATAGGATTTCTTGATATACTCATCAGGTTTATTCTTTCTAAGATCGCTAGCATTATCAAAAGATATTCCAGATGGAACATATCCATCTAATTCGTCGTGAGCTGAAGTTTGATCTGTAATCATATCTGGGGTAAAATCTATTTCAACCATTTCTTTTATTAAGTCTGCAGCGTTGCCCACCAATCCAATTGTTAATGATTTTTTATTCTCTTTAGCTTTCAATGAAAGAGATATTGCCTCTTGAAGAGAGCCAACAGAAACATCTAAATATTTTGTTTCGATTCTTCTATTGATTCTAAGAGGATCTACTTCAATACAAATTGCAATTCCATTGTTCATTTTGACTGCAAGAGGCTGAGCGCCTCCCATTCCTCCTAGCCCAGCCGTAACTACTATCCTACCAGTTAAATCAGAATCAAAATGCTTTTTTGCAGCAGCTGCAAAGGTTTCATATGTTCCTTGAAGAATACCTTGGGTTCCAATATAAATCCATGAACCAGCGGTCATTTGACCATACATCATCAAACCTTCTTTGTCTAGTTCGTTAAAATTATCCCATGTTGCCCACTCTGGTACTAAATTTGAATTTGCTATCAGGACTCTTGGGGAGTAGGTATGCGTTTTTGCAACCCCAACAGGCTTACCTGACTGAATTAATAGGGTTTCATCATGATCCATTCGCTTAAGAGTTCTTAAGATTGATTCATAAGAATTCCAGTCTCTTGCTGCTTTACCTTTACCTCCATAAACAACAAGGTCATCTGGATTTTCAGCAACTGATGCATCTAGATTATTTTGGATCATCCTAAAGGGTGCCTCTAATTGCCAACTTTTACATTCTAAAGAATTTCCTGTAGGAGAAGATATATTAACTGATGGCATTATTTTTTTTAAAATAAAATTAATAAAAGAGCTTAAATAATATGACAAATGTTATTTGTAAATATAATTCTTAATCGAACCAAAATAAGACATATTTTGAATAAGAGAGTTGTACGAAAAAAATGCCACGGAATTAAACCGTGTCACTTTAGTATATTTTACCTTATTAAGTGCTTCGTTTGGTTTCTGATTATAGGTTGCCACGCCCATAACAATTTTCTTGCGGTATTTACTTGGTAGATTATCGTAGATAATATCTATGTTTGCAGCAAAAACCTTAAGGTCGGCAGCATAATTCATAATAAAGGCTCTATCTAAATATCCCGCTACTAACCAAACATCCCATTCTTGATAAAATCTCTCCCTAGCTTCATATAAGCTTGGCTTTACTGCAGCAGACAATATCACACCAGGGTTAATCAATGTGATCATGTCTTTTGTATCACTCACTAGGTCTGTAATCGATTTTCTTAAGTAATCATTCCATTCTTTAGACGTGTATTGATCAATTAATTTCCCCTTATTAAAACCAGCTGAGGCATTAAATTTTCGATAATTTGCTATAGAGTAAGGGTTTTTACCGTATCCTGAGTCGTGAAAACGGATGTAATCAAGATGCAAACCATCGATATCATAATTTTCGACCAA
>CEOV01024035.1_pt1 | contig 12486 bp, 9 predicted proteins | sample 530631 | NCBI WGS metagenome assembly CEOV01 (sample SAMEA2620756, study PRJEB7988) | marine metagenome | isolation source: saline water (ENVO:00002010), including
CTACTAAGATGTTTTTACCATTTTTCTTTATTATAATCTTTGCAGAAGCGTCCTTTCTACCATCGGCAATAAACTCTCGACCCCTTAAAGTATATCCTCCCTTATAATCGACATTAGGCAAGATGTCTTCAATTACAATATTCTTTTTGTAAGACTTGAACACAGGAAAATGTTCTGTAGCAGAACCTGAGACAATTTTATTAGAAAACTGACCAATAATAGGGATTGAAAAAAGTGTATTATTAAAGAACTTAACAGAATCAGCTTTAAAATGAGTCTGCCTTACATCTATATAATAGTCTGACAAATTCGCATAAACAGAATCTGAGGGCCAAGATCTTTCTCTCCAATCAACCTGTCCTTTTGAGCCTTGAAAAGTGTGACTCTGAATCCAATATTTACCGGTAGTATTATAAATATTTATGGAACCATTTCTATTTGTACAATTTAAATCTAATAATGTATTAAACTCTACATATGGAGTTCCCATTTCATCCTTAAACTTAAATGAACTTGCATCAGCTGTCCATCTAAGTGTTTTACTATCTCGTAATGTTTTATTAGACAAAAATGAAGAAGTAAACTCACAATACTTTAACAATTTTTTGGAGTTTGAATTTATAAGTATATTTTTAGATACTTGAAGCCAATCAGACAGTTTACTTTTATTCATTGGATCAGAACTAATCTGTAAAACTACACTAAAGAAGTCTCTAAAATAAGGTGAAGGTTTCATCTTTGCCCCTAACATTAGATTGGAAATATCTACAATACTTTTCTGATCTTTTACAGATATATTAAACTTCCTAAAACTTTTAGAAATATTTTTAGAAATTTGTCTTAACTCATCATTTTGAGACTTATTTAGATATACATCTAATTCTGTGAGAAAGATATCAATCTCCTCAGAGAATGTAGTGATTTTCTGAGAATTAGATTGAAAAGAAAAACCAACTATAAAAACTAAAGCTAAAGATCTTCTTATTTTATAAAATGTAATAAATTCCATTTATCTTTATTTTTTTGAGAAACTAAAGAAAGCCCTAAACTTTCTGCTTTTTCTCTAATTAATGTAACATCATCTGAAAGAAAACCACTTAAAATTAAATCTGAATTTTCTTTCATTGACTTGTAATATTTATCTATATCGTAAAGTATAACATTCCTATTTATGTTAGCTAAAACAATATCAAAATCTCCTTTTATCCTACTAATATCCCCTAGTAAAAATTCAATTGAATCTATATTGTTTAAAACAGCATTTTCTTTAGAATTCTCATAAGACCATTCATTAATATCAATTCCTAAAGTATCTTCAGATCCTAACATTTTAGATAGAATTGCCAATACTCCTGTTCCACAACCTATATCTAAAACTGATTTCCCTTTAAAATTCAAACAAAACATTTCATTAATCATTAAGAAAGTAGTTTCATGATGTCCTGTTCCGAATGACATCTTAGGTGTAATAACAATCTCATACTTGCAGCCTACTGTTTCATGAAAATGTGCTCTAATAACACATTTCTCATTTATTTCTACCGGTTCAAAATTTTTCTCCCAATTAGAATTCCAATTTTCTTGATTTATATATTTGATAGAATAATTAAATGAGAATAAGTTTTCTAAATCAGATAAAACTAAATTCAACTTATCTTTATTATAAAATTTTTCCTGAATATAAGCATTTACCCCGTCTTCAGTTACTACATAACTTTCAAACTCAATTTCATTTAATTTAGCAGCAACTATATCAGAGATAAAATCTTTATCTTGCAGAACAAATGATAATTCTATGTAATTCATTGAAATGACTTTATAATTTCTACAAAACTATTTGCATCTAATGACGCACCTCCTATGAGTCCTCCATCAATATTTTCTTTTGAGAATAATTCTCTAGCATTATTTGGCTTACAGCTTCCACCATAAAGAATAGAACAGTTTGCTGACACATTCTCACCATATTTATCTGAGATGACAGATCTTATATATGCATGAATTTCTTCTGCTTGAGATGAACTTGCGGTAACACCTGTACCAATAGCCCAAATTGGTTCATAGGCAATTACAATTTTTGAAAACTCTTCTTCTGTTAAATGAAATAAACTTTCAACAATCTGAGATTTTATCCAATCAAAATGGACTCCAGACTCTCTTTGTTTTAATGATTCTCCACAACAAAATATCACATCTAAATTATTAGATAATGAAAGATCGACTTTAGTCCTCAAATCCGTATTAGTTTCATTAAAATATTCTCGCCTTTCTGAATGTCCTAAAATTATATACTTTACACCCAAAGAATGTATCATTTCTGCAGAAACCTCTCCAGTAAACGCTCCATTTTTATTTTTACTAATATTCTGAGAAGCCGTGTGTACATAACTTAAATCAGTACACATTTTATTTACTTTATATAAATAAGTATAAGAAGGAGCAAAAACAACTTCTACATTATTATTTTTAAGCATAGATATCACCTCTTCAACCAACTCTAAAGATTCTTTCCTTTTTAAATTCATTTTCCAATTACCTACTACAATATTTTTTCTCATTTTATTTTATTTAATCTATTTCTGGGATCAATAACAGCATAAGTAATATCAACCATTATATTAATAATAACAAAAACTAATGAAATAATCAAAACTGAACCCATAACTATAGGCATATCAAGATTATTTAAAGCGTCAACTAGTTCTTTTCCTATTCCGTTCCACGCAAAAATGTACTCTACAAAAACAGCTCCAGCCAACAGAGATGCAAACCATCCTGATACTACGGTAACAATGGGATTTAATGAGTTTCTCAATGCATGTTTGAAAACTACCATAAATCTAGAAAGTCCTTTTGCACTAGCAGTTCGAATATAATCCATCTTCAATACTTCTAACATGGAGCTTCGACTTAATTGAATAATTACAGATAGAGGTCTAATCCCTAATGTTAGTGCTGGTAAAATTAAATTCTTTAAATTTAAATAAGTACCCCTACCATAATCGTCAACTTCGAACAAACTTCCTGTCATACTTAGTCCTGTAAAATCATGTAATATAAATGCAAAAAACCAAGCTATTATTATGGAAATGAAAAAAGAAGGTAAAGACATTCCAAACACAGAAAAAAACAATATGGATCTATCTAAAAATGTATCTTTATATAAAGCAGTCACTACCCCTAATGACAGACCAATAATAATTGCAAAAATTATAGAACTAAGTGCTAAAATAATAGTAAGTGGAAATGTTTCAGAAATAACAGAATTAACCGTCTTCCCCCTTTTTACAAATGATTCTCTTAAATAAGGAAATTTAACAACTATACTTCTATTTTTAAATGAAAGAATTGAGATAAAATTATATTTTCTTTCGGATAAATAAGTATAGCTATTTTCATCTGAAATATCATGAATCGAGACAGGAGATATGTCATTTAGATATAAAAAATATTGTATTAATACTGGTTTATCAAAACCATATTGCTCTTTAATTACCTCTAACTGCTTAGAATCTTCTCTTTGAGAAAGCATCATTCGAGCTGGATCACCTGGCATTACCTGAAATAAAAAGAAAACAAGACTTATAACTCCCCATAATACAAGGAATCCGTAAAACATTTTTTTAACAATGTATTTTGTCACAAATAATTTATTCGTATAGAATTCTATTTAAGTCCTCAGCACTAAACTCATTTTCTGATGTACCAGCGTACAACTTAACTTGTCTATTTCCATCATATAAAATAATAACAGGATTATCATAATCTGGAAAAGTTATCTCCATATAACTATCCACCTCATCTGTTTCGTAATTTGCAAATGGCATAACTTGATAGGGGTATTCTTTTCCTGCTACTTCAAAAAATTCCGGAATCTTTGCTTCTTCTGTATCAGAAAAAACAATATGTACAGGTGGAAAACTCTCATTTAATTTAGAAAGAGAATCCAAACTTCTTGCTGAATGCTGACAGTGTTCACATCCCGCATCGAAAAAACAAAGAATCTTTGGGCCTAAACCTCTACTAAATTCATCACTCTCTACATATAAAAGAAATTCATCAGAAGAAGCTGCTCCCTCTAAAGATTTTGATTGATAAGATATTGGAATTAAAGAGAACATTAAGGTTGATATTAATAAAAACAGAATAACCAATCTTTGAAACTTCTCTCTAACATCAGTAGATTTTTTATAAATAACAGCTAATATTACCAAAGTAATTATATTCTTAATTAGAGCTTGTAGTGGAGTCATAGGAATTAAATCTCCAAAGCATCCACAATTCTCAGAATCTCCAAAAATTTGAGTTGAGAGATGAATACTAAATATCGTAACCATTGCAAAAGATAAAGGAACAATCAATCTTTTCAAATAATTATTAAATAACATTGTAATAGATAAAAATATCTCGGCACCAATAATAAATCTAGAAAAATAAGGGGCTAAGGATTCTGAAAATCCCATTGGAATTAATTGTCCTTGTTCAAAAACCTTTGTAATTCCAAAAATTGGTGTTGGATATAATTTTGCAATTGCCGAAAGTAAAAACAAGCCTGAAATTAATATTCTTAAAGAAAAAATTATTTTTTGTTCTGTAGTTTTCATAATGGTTTTTTAAGTTTTATTAATGCAAATACTGAATAGTTTAACATGTCTAAATAATTAGCGTCAATTCCTTCGGAAATGATTGTATTCCCCTTATTATCTTCAATCTGTTTTACTCTCAATAATTTTTGAAGAATTAAATCTGTAAGAGAACTCACTCTCATATCTCTCCAAGCTTCACCATAATCATGGTTCTTATTTAACATCAATTCTTTAGCTTGTATTGCATATTTTTCAAACAAATTCATAGCTTCATCATACTTCAATTCTTCAGATTGTTCCGAAACACCTAAATCTAATTGAATCAGTCCAATTATGGAATAATTTACTATTCCAATAAATTCACTCATGACTCCTTCTGCTACTCTTTGAGAACCTTTTTCTTCAATACTTCTTATGCGTTGTGCTTTTATAAAAATCTGATCTGTAAGAGAACTGATTCTAAGAATTCTCCAAGCTGAACCATAATCTTTCATCTTTTTAGCAAAAATGTCCTCACATTTTTTTATTATTGAATCAAATTCGGATATAGTTTTTTCCATAAATATTTTTAAATAATAAAGCCGAAATATACATCTTTTTACAAGTAATCAAAATGAAGAAAAAACAGAATAAAATAGACTTATCAACAAAAATGGTAATGGGAATTTTAAATCTTACCAACAATTCTTTTTTTGATGGTAAAAAATATAATACTACAGAAAAAGCAATTGAACAAGCTAGAAAAATGATTGAAGAGGGAGCAGGGATAATTGATTTAGGAGCTCAATCCTCAAAACCAGGAAGTGAAGAGATTTCAAAGGAAGAAGAATGGGGCAAATTAAAAGATGTTTTAATAGCACTTAGAGATGAGTTTAATGATATATTAATTTCAATCGATACTTATAGATCTGAAATTGCCGAAAAAAGTATTAACAATGGAGCAGATATTATTAACGATATTTCAGCTGGAGATTTAGACGAAAAAATGTTTTCTGTCATCGCAAAATACAATGTACCCTACATAATAATGCATATGCAAAATACTCCAAAAAACATGCAAAAAAAACCTGTATATCACAATGTAGTTGATGATATATTATCCTACTTTGAAAAGAAAATTAAAATCCTTAAAAAACTTGGAATCAATAATCTTATTATAGATCCTGGATTTGGTTTTGGCAAAACAATTAACCATAATTACGAAATTCTTAATAACTTAGATAAATTTAAATCTCTTAAAGTTCCTATATTAATTGGCACTAGCAGAAAAAGTATGATATATAATTTATTAGAATGCGAACCAGAATCCGCTTTAAATGGAACAACTATAACAAATACTCTTTCTCTAACAAAAGGAGCTAACATCTTAAGAGTTCATGATGTAAAAGAAGCTGTAGAGTGCATAAAAATTACTAATTTCGCAAAAAACAAATAATTTATGGATATAATTTGGGAATCAATCTTTACTATAGGATCATATGATATTTCCATCATGGATATTATTGATTTGAGTTTAGTATCCTATTTGCTTTACAGATTATATAAGTTAGCCAGAGGAACTGCGGCTATCAATATTTTTTTCAGCCTTATCGCAATTTACTTTTTATATCAACTTGTTGATGTTCTCAGAATGAAATTTATCACACAAATCCTAGGAGGATTTATAAGTATTACTTTTATTGTTATTGTAATTTTATTTCAACAAGAAATAAGAAAATATCTAAGTCAGTTAGGAAAAGGGAAATTGATTAAAAACAAACATCTATTAAAATTCTTCAATTCTGAAAATGAAGGAAATTTAAATATTAAAGCAATTTTAAAAGCTTGTAGAGAATTTCAAAAAACAAAAACTGGAGCAATTATTGTTATTACACAAACAGATGATTTAAGTTTTATTTGCGAAAATGCAATTCAAATTGATAGTAAAATTAGCTACCCATTAATCGAAAGCATTTTTTACAAAAACTCTCCATTACATGATGGAGCTATTGTAATCAGAAACAATAGAATTGTAGCCGCTAGATGTATATTACCCGTAACTAATGATGACGATTTTCCTGGAGAATTAGGAATGAGACATAGGGCTGCGGTTGGGATTTCTGAATATTCGGATGCATTAACAATTATTATTTCTGAACAGAATGGAAAAATTTCCTGTACTCAAAATGGAAAAATTAAATTAGATTTAAGCGAAATACAACTTAGAAACATAATTAATAAGATAAACTAAAAATCTATAAGTCGTTCACTATTTCATTTAACGAATTACTTGGTCTCATAACACTATACACTAAATCTGTATTAGGATAATAATAGCCATCAATATCTTCTTTATTTCCTTGAGAATTATTAAGTTCCTCAACTATTACATCTTCAAAGGAATTTAATTTATCAGATACTAATAAAAATATTTCTTTTAAATCAATCTGTTCAGTCTGAGAGGACAATTCCTCTGCCCAATATTTCGCTAAATAATAATGTGACCCTCTATTATCTAACTCTCCGACTTTTCTTTTAGGTGATTTACCAGTTTTAAGTAATTTTTCTGTAGCATTTTCTAAAGTATCTGACATTAATTTCGCTTTATTATTTCCATTTACCTCCGCAAGATGTCTTAAGGATTCAATTAAAGCTAAGAACTCACCAAGAGAATCCCATCTTAAATGCCCTTCTGAAAGTAATTGATGAACATGTTTTGGTGCTGATCCTCCTGCGCCAGTTTCAAACAACCCCCCTCCATTCATTAAAGGAACAATAGAAAGCATTTTTGCTGAAGTGCCCAATTCTAAAATAGGAAATAAATCCGTAAGGTAATCTCTTAGTACATTACCAGATACAGAAATAGTATTTTTACCTTCTTTAAGTCTATGTAATGTGAAAATCGTAGCGTCATATGGAGATAAAACTCTTAAATCTAAGTTTTTAGTATCATGATCTTGTAAGTAATTATTTACCTTTTTAATTAATTCTGCATCATGAGCTCTATTTTTATTTAACCAAAAAACAGCTGGCCAATTAGTAGCTTTAGCTCTATTTACAGCCAGTTTTACCCAATCTTTAATTGGATCATCTTTTGTTTGACACATTCTCCAGATATCTCCCTCTTCTACATTATGCTGAATCAATATCTCTCCAAATGAATCTACCACTCTAACAGTTCCTTTTTCAGCAATTTCAAAAGTCTTATCATGCGATCCATACTCTTCTGCCTTTTGAGCCATTAAACCAACATTTGGTACCGTACCCATTGTTTTTGGATTAAATGCTCCATACTTTTTACAAAAATCAATAGTAGCGGAATATACACTAGCATAAGAACTATCAGGTATAATTGCTTTTGTGTCTTCTGTTTTATTATCTTTATTCCACATCTGACCTGAGTTTCTTATCATTGCAGGCATAGAAGCATCAATAATTACATCTGATGGTACATGAAGATTTGTTATTCCTTTGTCAGAATCTACCATTGCGAGATTTGCATTATTCTCAAATGCAATCTCAATATCTCTTTCTATCTGTCGTTTTGTATCAATTGGTAGATTTTGAATTTTACTTATTAAGTCACCAAAACCATTCTTGAAATCTACTCCAATCTCATCAAATGTTTTAGAGTGTTTTTCAATCAAATCAGAAAAAAATACTTTTACGGCATAAGAAAAAATAATTGGATCTGAGACCTTCATCATTGTCGCCTTCATATGTAACGAAAGTAGAATTCCGGAATCTTTAGCATCTTTTATTTCTTTTTTTAAAAAACAAAGTAAAGATTTCTTACTCATCACAGATGCGTCGATAATTTCATTTGATAATAGTGGTACCGAATCTTTTAATACAAAATTCTTACCTTCTTTTGAAATAAAATCAATTTTTACAGTTGTAGCACTCTCCACGCAAATAGATTTTTCATTATGAAAAAAATCTCCTTCAGTCATAGTTGAAACATGAGTTCTTGAATGAGAACTCCACTCTCCCATAGAATGAGGATTTATCTTTGCATAATTTTTTACCGCTTTAGGCGCTCTTCTGTCTGAATTCCCTTCTCTTAAAACTGGATTTACAGCAGAACCTTTCACTTTGTTATATCTTGCCTGAATTTTCTTTTCCTCTTCAGAACTTGGCAATTCTGGATAATCTGGAACATTCAATCCCTTTGATTGCAACTCTATGATTGTTGCTTTTAACTGAGGAACAGAAGCTGAAATATTTGGTAGTTTTATAATATTTGCCTCTGGCTCTTTCACTAAATCTGCCAATTCGGATAAAGCGTCATTAACTCTATCTTCTTCATCTAAATACTCTGGGAATGCAGCTAACACCCTTGCGGCAAGAGAGATGTCTTTAGTTTCTAACTCAATCCCCGCATTTTTCACAAACGCACTTACAATCGGTAAAAAAGAATGAGTAGCAAGCATAGGCGCTTCATCCGTTTTTGTATAAATTATTTTTAATTTATTATTACTCATCAATTCTCGTTTACTTATTTACAATTTTATTAATATCCAAAAATATCTTCAAGAGTAAGAAACTTAATTTCTCCATACTCATTTAACACATCCATATCTAACCTGTCTTTATCACCAAGTATCATTACAACTCTGTTTTTTTCTGCAACATAGTTATTATGGAAATCAATAAGTGTATTCATATCAAAAGATTGAACCTCATTATAAACATCTTCTCTGATATCGTAATTAATTCCCATTTTTTTGGCTTTTTCATATTCTGACAACACTTTTGATCTTGTCAATCTCTCAGTTCTGATTTTTTGTTCAATACCCTCCTTTGCATTGTTCATATTCTCATCAGCTTGTGGCATATTTTCTAACAAATCTGTCATACTTAATAAAGCTTCTTGCAGTTTATCAGACTGAGTTCCTACATAAGAGAAAGAATAGTGTGCTTTTCCTGGTTCTTTAGGTACAGAGTAAGTGCTATATACAGAATAAGCAAGAGCTTTCGACTCTCTCATATCTTGAAAAACAATAGAACTCATTCCTCCACCAAAATAAGAATTATGGAATTTTATTTTTGGAATATCTGATACATTTAATTCTCCTCCTTTTGCAAGTAACAATATTTCAGCTTGTTGCATTTCGTAATCTACAACAAAAACTGTAGGAATATCTAAAGGTAATTCCTCGTAGATTGTTCCATCTGGAATTTGTTTCAGATTAATATTACTTGAATGGTGTGTATTTAAACTATTAGAAACTTCATTTATTTTCTCGGGACCATAATAGGTGATTCTATGTCTATAAGAAGTTAAATTTTTAATCAAATCTAATAGATCAGAAGATGTAACATTATTTAACTCCTCTTGAGAAATTTTATTTCTAAAAGCAGAATTCTCACCATGTTTAGCATAATTCATCATTGCAGACCATAAAATAGTTTGTTTATTTAGTTTAGCATCATTCCTTTCTTTAATTGTTGCTAATTTTAAATTTTCAAGAGCCACCTTATCTGCCTTTGCGTTCGCTAAGATATCCTCAAACAATTGTAAAGAAGCCTCAAAATTTGACTGCAAACCACTTAAAGAAAGCTGTGTTTTATCATTTCCGGATTGAAAAGAAACTTCACAACCTAACTTGTAAAACTCTTGTTGAACCTCAGCAGGTGATAATTCATAAGTGCCTAAAAATTTAAGGTAATCTGTAGCGAGTTTTAGCCTATTATCATGATTTGTTCCAATATCAATAACATAATTCAATCTGAATCTTTCATTTTCTATATTTTCTTTATACAATAACTCTACATCACCTACAGATGAAATTTTAATATCCTCTTCAAAATTCAGAAAAACAGGCTCTATATCCTTTACTTTCTCCTCAGATAAATTAATCAAAAAATCTGTTTGATCATCTCTATTAACATTAACAGGAGTAATTACAGGTTTTTCCACTTTTGGAATAGATGTGTCCTCACCATTTCTCTTGTAAACAACGACATAATTATTATCAGAATAATTTGCATTCGCAAAATCAACAATATCTTGCTTTGTTATTTTCTCTAACTCCAACATCTCGTTTTGATGTTCATCCCATGTTATATCTAATATAAAAGCATCCACAAACTCATTAGCTCTTCCAATATTCGTTTCCAGCTTTTTAATCTGAGTTAATTTTAAATCGGAAATAATAGCACTAACTAACCAATCAGGAAAATTTCCCTCCTTTACTTCTTCTATTTGAGAAAGTAATAAATCCTTCACATCTTCTAATGATTGATCTGGTTTTGGGCTACCATAAAACCCATGAATAGAGTAATCTTTCATTACCAATGGAAAACAACCACCTCCTATCACTTTCTGAGATTGATTTAAGTTTAGATCAATTAACCCTGCAGAAGAATTAGATAAAACCATATCTATCATTGTTAACATTCGTGATTGTTCCGTATTCGCCCCATCAAAACGAAAGCCAATATATAATCTTTCAGCTTCCGGTCCCCAGACCTCTTTAGTAACGACTTCTTTAATTGGAGCCTCTTGAATCACATCAAAGACAGGATTATCTTTTTGCTCAAAATCTCCCCAATACTTTTCTACTAATTTAATTGTCTCATCATAATCAAAATCTCCTGATAAACAGATTGCCATATTATTTGGCACATAATATTTATCAAAATATTTTCTTATTTCAAGTAATGAAGGATTTTTCAAATGCTCAATTGTACCAATTGTTGTTTGTTGACCATATTGATGTGTTGGAAATAATCCATCTAAGAGTGCCTCAAACATTTTTCTTCCATCATTATCTAAACCTCTATTTTTTTCTTCATAAACAGTTTCTAACTCAGTATGGAATAATCTAAACACAGGATATCTGAATCTTTCCGCTTCTAATTTTAACCACTTTTCAATTTGATTAGAAGGAATATCGTTTATATAAACTGTCTTTTCGTTAGAAGTGTAAGCATTTGTTCCTTTTGCGCCAAGTGCAGTAACCATTTTATCATACTCGTTAGCGATAGCATATTTTGCAGCTTCTCCAGAGATAGAATCTATTTGGGACCATACTATATCTCTGTTTTTGACATCTGACATATCTATGGATCTATATTCTTCATATAATTCCTCAATTTTATCTAATAATGGTTTTTCCTTTTCAAAATCTAAAGTGCCATAAATATCTGTTCCTTTAAAAAGCATATGTTCTAGATAATGAGCTAAACCAGTCGCTTCAGAAGGATCATTTTTACTACCGGCTCTTACCGCTATATTAGTTTGAACTCTAGGAGCATCAGCATAAGAAGTCAAATATACTTTTAATCCATTATCTAAAGTATAGACTCTAGCATTTAAAGGATCGTTTTCTACATATTCGTAATTATTTTCAATTTTCATTTTTTCATTTGAATTTAAATTAATTGCCATATAGGATAGTGATAATACTATTAAAGTAATTGTTAAAAGTTGTTTAGGTTTCATGTATTGTATATTTGATTAGTAATCTGGATCAAGTCCTAATTTTTGTTGTAATATTTTTAAGGAGGGATTTTCTTCAGTCATTTTTTTAAACTTATCTTTAGAAGTATAAGGAATTTTATTCTTAACTTCTTCTGTTAATTCTGAATGAATCTCAATATAATCATTTTGTAGATTTGTTTTTAAGAAATTAATTAATTCACTTTTATTTTCATCCAATATTTTCTGTTGAGTATCATTAGATATTTTTAATCTTATGATATGTTCGTTTTCTAAAGTTGGGGAAAAAGAGCTTAATGTAACAAATAAATTTGTTTTACCAACTTTACGCGTATTTTCAGAATAATCTCTCCAAATATTTTGCATCTCTTGTTCAGTGAAGGATTTAGATTTTTTTTCTGAGAAGTTAGTGGTATTAAATTTTTCTTTTTTATCTTCCATTATTTCTGTTAATGAAAAGGAACTAGACCTGAC
>CEOV01130382.1_pt1 | contig 12060 bp, 9 predicted proteins | sample 530631 | NCBI WGS metagenome assembly CEOV01 (sample SAMEA2620756, study PRJEB7988) | marine metagenome | isolation source: saline water (ENVO:00002010), including
TAATCTGTAAAACTTTTATAGACAAAAGAATGTTGGAGTTTTGTACCCCTATAGTTTTTGGTTCTGGAAAAGTGGCTTCTTATCACAGGAAGGTAAATGAAATTAAAAATTTCAGCTTCAATATAATTGATAGATTTAAAGATGTTAATGAGAAGCAAGCAAATCTTCTAAATTGTTGGAATGAAGATGTTGAAATAAAATTAGGAGAATCTACAGAGGCATCTGCTAAATATGCCTTTATTTCCTTAGAAAAAGCGAAAGAATCATTAAAAAACAATGATATAGATGTATTAATTACCTCTCCTATTAACAAATCATCAATACAAAAAATACAAAAAGATTTTATCGGTCATACTGAATACTTAGATCAAAATTTTAATGGAAAAGCAGTTATGATGATGATAAGTGATAATATGAAAATAGCATTTGTAACCTCTCATGTGCCACTATCTGAAGTTCCAAAGTTACTTACAATAGAAAAGATTACAGAAAAATTAAAAAGTATAAATACTACTCTTATACAGGACTTTGGAATTCGAAGACCTAAAATTGCGGTTATTGGGCTAAATCCTCATGCTGGGGAAGATGGAATGCTAGGTTTAGAAGAGGAAAAAATAATTATTCCCGCAATACAAAAATCAAAAGAAGTTAATAATATTCTATCTTTTGGCCCATACCCCGCAGACAGTTTCTTTATTCCAAGTAATTTAAATCGATTTGATGCAATTTTATCAATGTATCATGATCAAGGACTAATTCCCTTTAAAACACTTTCCTTTTCTCAAGGCGTAAATTACACTTCTGGACTAAATATTGTAAGAACTTCTCCAGTTCATGGCACTGCCTATGATATTGCGGGTAAAAATATTGCTAATGAACAATCTTTTCGAGAGTCTGTATTTATAGCTTGTGATATTCTTAAAAAAAGAAGGGCTTATTTTTCATTAAAAGAAAACTCTTTAAACCCCAAAAAATCAGAAGATTAGAATTTATAGCATCATTTGTTAAAAAATAGTATATTTGCGAACTATAAAAATTGAATAGATGCTCAATTATAATATCAGAATTTCAGGTATTAAAGATGGTAATCATGAGTATTTTTTCAACATTAATGGAAAGTTCTTTGAATCATTTGTCAAACCTGAGGTAACAGATTCAGAAATTAAAGTTAATTGTAATTTATTTAAAGATGGAAATAAGCTAAAGTTATCTTTAAATATTGAAGGGAATATCTTAAATTTTAATTGTGATTTGTGTGCGGGAGGTATAAAACTATCGATTATAAATTCAATAGATGTTTTTTTACAAGAAACCGAAAGTGAAATGGAAGATACAGATGAAATAATCTATATACAACCCAACCAAAGTTACCTAGATATTTCACAATTAATTTACGAGGCGGTTATTTTATCTATCCCTTCTAAAATAGAGCATAGTGGAGTAGGAAATGACATTTGCGACAAAGAAATGATGGTGTTATTAGATAAATATGCCGAGAGAGAAGAAATAAATGACCCTAGATGGGACGATTTAAATAAAATAAAAGATTTAATATAAAACAAAATGGCGCATCCAAAACGAAAAATCTCAAAAACAAGAAGAGACAAAAGAAGAACACATTATAAGGCATCAGAACAAACAATTAAAGTGTGTAAGGAAACAGGGGAGTCACACTTGTATCATAGAGCCTATGAACACGAAGGGAAAATTTACTATAAGGGAAAATTATTTTCTGACTCATAACTTATTTTATAGTTTACAACTATAAATTTTATATGAGAATCGGAATAGATATCATGGGGGGAGATTTTGCTCCTCAAAAAACTGTGCATGGGGCAATATTAGCACAGAAAGAATTACCTGAGGGAACTAAAATAGTTTTATTTGGAAATAAAAATAAAATTCTTACTGAATTAAAATCTCATAATTTTTCGGAAAATATTTTTGATATTGTTGATTGCACAGATGTAATTGACATGGGAGAACACGCTGTAAAAGCATTAAAACAAAAGTCTAACTCGAGTATTTCTGTAGGGTTTCATTATTTATCTATCGGAAAAATAGATGGATTTGCATCTGCAGGTAATACAGGGGCTATGCTCGCTGGAGGGTTTTTCTCTGTCAAAGCAATAAGTGGAGTTTTAAGGCCTTGTATTTCTACTATTATTCCCAAAGAAAATGGTAAGGTCGGTATTCTTCTCGATGTTGGAGCAAATGCAGATTGTAAACCAGATGTATTATATCAGTTTGGTGTTTTAGGATCTTTATTTGCAAAGCATGTTTGTGGAATTTCTAATCCTAAGGTTGGGCTTTTAAACCTAGGGGAAGAGAAAACAAAGGGAAATATGTTAACACAAGCTACTTATCCAATTATGGAGGGTACAAATGATTATAATTTTATAGGAAATATAGAAAGTAGAGACCTGTTTTCTGATTACTCAGATGTTATTGTTTGTGATGGTTTTACTGGAAATATTGTGTTAAAAGAAATGGAAGCATTTTATACTCTCATAAAGAAAAGAGGGGGTGAAGACGATTATTTCAAGAGGTTTAATTACGAAAACTATGGAGGGACCCCTATTTTAGGGCTAAATAAAACAGTAATTATTGGGCACGGAATCTCAAATGAAATTGCCATTAAAAATATGATTACTTTGACCAAGGATGTTGTAGAAGCAGATTTGGCTAATAAAATTAAAGAAACAATAAAATAATGAGTAAAATTACCGCTGCGATAACTGGTATTCAGGGATATGTTCCTGAATATATTTTAACAAATAAAGAGTTAGAAACTTTAGTAGAAACAAATGATGAGTGGATAACAACAAGAACTGGAATAAAGGAAAGAAGAATCTTAAAGGGAGAAGGTTTAGGATCATCTGACATGGGGGCAGAAGCGATTAAAGGATTGCTCAAAAAAACAAATACAAAAGCAGAAGAAATTGATTTAATTTTATGTGCTACAGCAACGCCTGATATGATTTTTCCTTCTACCGCATGTTTAATGGCAGACAAGGTAGGAGCTGTTAATGCATTTGCTTATGATATCATGGCTGCGTGTTCAGGATTTTTATATTCAGTTTCAACCGCTTCTAAATTTATTGAAACAGGATCTTATAAAAAAATAATTGTAGTTGGAACCGATAAAATGTCATCTATTGTAGATTATACTGATAGAACCACTTGCATTATCTTCGGAGATGGAGCGGGAGCGGTACTAATGGAGCCCTCTAAAGAAGGATATGGAGTTCAGGATTCCATATTGAGAAGTGATGGTTCTGGAGGAGAGTTTTTACATTTGAAAGCGGGTGGTTCTGTAAAACCCGCATCTTATCAAACAATTGATAATCGTGAACATTTTGTGTTTCAAGACGGACAGCCAGTATTCAAAGCGGCTGTAAAGAACATGGCAGATGTTTCAGAAGAAATTATGAAAAGAAACAAATTAGATGCGGATGATGTTGCGTGGTTAGTTCCTCATCAAGCGAATAAAAGAATTATTGATGCAACAGCAAGAAGAATGGGTGTTGGAGACAACAAAGTAATGTTAAATATTGAAAAATATGGAAACACAACAAATGGAACCATTCCATTGTGTTTATGGGAATGGGAAAGTCAATTAAAGAAAGGAGACAATATTATACTTGCTGCTTTTGGAGGAGGATTTACATGGGGATCTATATATCTGAAATGGGCATACGATTCAAATAAATAATACTATTTTTGTATACAAAATATTTAATAAATCATATTAAAATGAGTAAAAAGATGAAATTAGAAGAAATACAAGAACTTATAAAGTTTGTAGCTAAATCTGGAGCTACAGAAGTAGATTTAGAGTTTGAAGGAGTTAAAATTTCAATTAAGTCTCCTGCAAAGAAAAGAAGAGGAGAGGTAGACATTCCTAATGCTATAATACAACACACAGCGACACCACAGGTAGTAGCTCCGGTTGCCGCTCCAATTGCCGCTCCGCCTACTGTTGTTACTGTAGAAAATCCAACTGAATCATCTCCAACAAAAACTACAGATTCTCAAGAAAATAATTCAAATTACATAACAATTAAATCTTCAATGATTGGAACATTTTACAGAAGTTCTGATCCTGAAAAACCAGCATTTGTAAATGTTGGAGACACAATAAAAGAAGGGGATACTATTTGTATTATTGAAGCTATGAAGCTTTTTAATGAAATTGAATCAGAAGTTTCCGGAACTATCGTAAAGGTTTTAGTGGACGATGCTACTCCTATTGAGTTTGATCAACCACTATTTTTAGTTGATCCTTCTTAAAAACACAAGATATGTTTAAGAAAATATTAATTGCAAATAGAGGGGAGATCGCTTTAAGAATAATTCGTACTTGTAAAGAAATGGGCATTCAGACAGTAGCTGTATATTCTAAAGCGGATGCTGAAAGTTTACATGTGAGATTTGCAGATGAAGCGGTTTGTATTGGGCCGGCCGCTAGCTCGGAATCTTACTTAAAAATACCAAATATTATTGCCGCTGCAGAAATAACAAATTCAGACGCTATACATCCAGGCTATGGTTTCCTTTCAGAAAATTCAAACTTCTCAAAGATTTGTGGTGAGAACGGTATAAAATTTATAGGTGCTTCTCCAGAAATGATTGATGGAATGGGAGATAAAGCTGCTGCAAAAGAAACAATGAAAAAAGCTGGTGTTCCTACTATTCCTGGATCTGATGGGATCATTAAAGATTTTGAAGATTGTAAAAAATTAGCCTCAAATACTGTTGGCTACCCCGTGATGCTAAAAGCGACTGCGGGTGGTGGTGGAAAAGGAATGAGGTTAGTTTGGGAAGAAGGTGATTTAAAGGATGCTTGGGACAGCGCAAAACAAGAAGCTAAAGCAGCATTTGGAAATGATGGCATGTACATGGAGAAATTTATTGAAGATCCTAGACATATTGAAATCCAAATTATTGGGGACCATAGAGGAAAAGCTGCTCATTTATCTGAGAGAGATTGTTCTATACAGAGACGACACCAAAAATTAGTAGAGGAAACACCTTCTCCTTTTATGACCAATAAATTGAGGAAAGATATGGGAGAAGCTGCGATTAAAGCAGCAGAGGCTGTAAAATATGAAGGAGTTGGCACTGTTGAATTTTTAGTAGATAAGCATAGAAATTTCTATTTTATGGAAATGAACACTAGAATTCAGGTAGAGCACCCCGTGACAGAAGAAGTTGTTGATTATGATTTGATTAGGGAGCAAATCAAAGTTGCCGCAGGAGTTGAAATTTCAGGGAAGAATTACATGCCTCAATTACATGCTATCGAATGTAGAATTAATGCTGAGGATCCGTATAACGACTTTAGACCATCTCCTGGTATGATTACCTCATTTCATTCCCCTGGAGGACATGGTGTAAGAATTGATACTCATGTATACGCGAACTATATGATACCTCCATTTTATGACTCTATGATTGCAAAACTAATTACGGTTGCCCAAACAAGAGAAGAAGCAATACAAAAAATGGAAAGAGCTTTAGATGAATTTATTATTGAAGGAATTAAAACAACTATTCCGTTTCATCAACAACTAATGAAAAATGAAGATTTTCGAAAAGGAAATTATACTACAAAGTTTATGGAAGATTTTAACTTAAAATAATATAATTAAAAATACCGTCTGTTATAAAGGGGTTTTACTTTAAATAATTTGTGCTTTTCTACCTAACAGATTATAAACAGACTGTTTAATTGCCTTTACGTCAAAATAACACTCCGAATATAATTCTTGCTGTGTTCCATGGTTTATGAATTTATCAGGGATACCTAATCGTAACACATCAGATTTATAATTATTATCAGTCATAAATTCTATAATAGCAGATCCGAACCCTCCCTGTAAGCAACTATCTTCTACTGTTATAATCTTTTCAAACTTTTGGAATATTTCGTGTAATAACGCGGTGTCTAATGGTTTTACAAATCTCATGTCATAATGAGCTATATCAAAACCTTTCTTTACAAAGTCAACATCAGCCTTTACAACAAAATTTCCTGTGTTACCTATGGTTAAAATTGCAATTTGCTCTCCATCTTTTATTTTTCTTCCTTTCCCTACTTCAATCTCTTCAAATGGAGTTTTCCAATCTATCATTACCCCCTTTCCTCTTGGATATCTAATAGAAAATGGGCCTTTATTAGGAAGTTGAGCAGTGTACATTAAATTTCTTAACTCCTGTTCATTCATAGGAGCAGAAACAATCATATTTGGTATGCATCTAAAGTAAGATATATCAAAAACACCATGGTGAGTTGCTCCATCTGCCCCAACAAAACCTGCTCTGTCTAAACAAAATATCACATCTAAATTCTGTATGGCTACATCATGAATTACTTGATCATAAGCTCTTTGCATAAATGTAGAATAAATATTACAAAATGGAGTCATCCCCTGTGTTGCTAAGCCAGCAGAAAAAGTAACGGCATGTTGTTCGGCAATACCAACATCAAATACCCTCTCTGGCATTACATCTAACATCTTATTTAAAGAAGATCCTGTTAACATTGCGGGAGTTACTCCTACAATATTTTCATTCTGTTCAGCAAGTTCAATAATAGTTTCTCCAAAAACATCCTGGTATTTTGGTGGAGATTTTTTAGAGGGATTAGAGATTATTTCTCCGGTTTCTTTATTAAATAATCCTGGAGCGTGCCACTTTGTTGAATCACCTTCTTCAGCTGGTTTATATCCCTTTCCTTTTTCTGTTATACAATGCAATATCTTTGGGCCTGGAATATTCTTTAAATCAGAAAGAACATCTGATAAATGCATTACATCATGACCATCAATAGGTCCAAAATATCTAAAATTTAAGGACTCAAAATAATTACTTTCTCCTAATAAAGAGGATTTAACAGCTCCCTCTACCTTTTGAGCTACCTTTTGAGCGTTAGGTCCAAATTTACTTAATTTTCCTAATATCTTCCAAATCTTATTTTTCGCTTTATTATATGTTTTTGAGGTTGCAATATCTGTCAGATACTCCTTTAATGCGCCTACAGCGGGGTCAATAGACATACAATTATCATTTAATATGATTAGAATATTAGTATCCTCTGTTCCAGCATGATTTAAACCTTCAAAAGCAATTCCACCAGTCATAGACCCGTCTCCAATAACTGCAATATGTTGTTTGTTTTTGTGCTTTTTCAACTCAGAAGCTAATGACATTCCTAAGGCAGCTGAAATTGAAGTAGAAGAATGTCCTACTCCAAAAGTATCGTAAACACTCTCTGATCGTTTAGGGAAACCACTAATTCCTTTGTAAACTCTGTTTGTGTGAAACACGTCTCTTCTACCAGTCAAAATCTTATGTCCATAAGCTTGATGACCAACATCCCATACTAATTGATCTTCTGGAGTATTAAAAGTATGATGTAGAGCAACTGTTAACTCCACTACCCCTAAACTAGCTCCAAAATGCCCTCCTTTTTCGGAGACCACATCAATAATAAATTGTCTTAACTCCTCAGAAACTTGAGGCAAGTCTATTTTATTTAACTTCCTTAAATCAGAGGGTGAATTAATCTTAGATAATAATTGTCCAGCTTTAAACTTATTCATAATAATTGCAAAGATACAGATAATATAATGATTTTTAAATAAAATTGAAAATTCGTAATATTGTTAAATATGAAAAAGACCTTGTGTTTATTGTCATTAGTGCATTTTCTAGGATTTTCACAAAATCCTGAACTACCATTTAAAGACGGAGAATCGTGCTCTTATCGTATTGGATATGGTCTTTTTGGAGGTGGACATGCAAAATATACTATATCACAAGACAGCATAGAAACAAAAGTAATTGTAAGTGGAAAAAGTAATTCTTTTGTAGATTTATTTTTTACAATTAGAAATAGATATGAAACTATTGTAAATAATCGTACATTATTACCAAGATATTTTAAAAGAAATAATATTGAAGGTGGGTATTTAATTAATCAAGAATATTTCTTTAATCAGGATTTAAAAATTATAAATACACAAAATGGAAAATTTAAATGTGATGTAAATAGTTATGATATGTTATCTTCCTTTCTTTTTGGAAGGTCCTTAAAATCATCTGAATTAAAGAAGAAGGATCCTCTATTTATTAACATGTTTCTAGATGAAGAAATATATAATATGGAAGTATTATTTTTAGGAGAAGAGACAATAAATACAGAAATTGGCAATATAAAATGTCTTAAATTCTGCCCAAAAGTACAGGTGGGTAGAGTATTTAAAAATGAAGACGATTTAACTATTTGGGTATCTGACGACAAAAATCATCTATTAATAAAAGTTGAGTTAGAAATTTGGGTTGGAAGTATTGACGCTAAAATTACAAGTGCAGAAAATATTAAATTTCCATTGTCAATAACTGAATAAATATAAATAAATTTAGACCTTTTTTATATGTATTTTGGCACAAGAATTTAACCCAATCTAATATACATGCGAAAGATTTTTATTATTGCTTCAATAGCCTTCGTAAGCTCTATTTTATTTATTTATTTTTGTTCTAACGAAAACTCCTCTGATGAAGGGTTGTCTGAAAATTCTATAATTAAGGATACCATAAAAATCGAGCCTCCAACAATTGATGAAATAATTGTAAAAGGTGTTCCTGTAGATAGTGTTAAAATAAAAAAAGGAATAAGTTATGAAACCGATGAGTATTATGTAATTGAAGGAGTTATCAATCCGGGTCAAGCAATAAGTCATATTTTAGGGAAATATAATATAAGTAATACGGACATCTATAAATTAGAACAAGCTTCTAAAAATATATTTGATTTAAGAAACATACAAAGCGGAAAACCCTACACTGTTATTTGCTCTAAAGATTCTAATTCTATGGCTCAGTGTTTTGTATATCAAAAATCAAAAACCCAGTATGTTGTATTTGACTTTAGAGACACAATAAGTGTTAGAGAAGGAGAAAAAGAAGTAATTACTAAAACAAATATTGTAAAAGGAACCATAAATCAAGGAGGGGGCCTTTGGTATTCTATCTCAAAACAATTAGGAGAAGAAAAAGCTCCAGCCTTAGTAGATGTATTATCAAATAATATTTACGCGTGGTCAATTGATTTTTTTCAAATTCAGGCTAAAGATTCTTTCATAGTTTACTTTGAAGAAAAATATGTAGAGAACGAATATGTAGGAATTGGCAAAGTATTTGCGGCATCATTTACTCACAAAGGAAAAACAATTAATGCATTTCGTTTTAAAGAAAATGAAAAATATGCAGATTACTTTGATGAAAATGGAAAAAACTTAAGAAGTGCGTTTTTAAAATCTCCAATTGATTTCGCCAGAGTTAGTTCAGGTTTTGGACACAGAAAACATCCAATCTCTGGAAAATGGAAAAAACATAATGGCGTAGATTACGCTGCGCGTACAGGAACTCCTATAATGTCGACCGCAAGTGGTACCGTAACATATGCTTCAAGAAAAGGTGGGTATGGTAATTGTGTAATTGTAAAACACAACGAAAAGTATACAACACTTTATGCTCATTTATCTAAATTTAAAAAAGGGATTAGCAAAGGTTCGTACGTAAAGCAGGGTGATATAATTGGATATGTTGGAAGTACAGGATATTCAACAGGACCTCATCTACATTATGAATTTATGGTTCACGGCAAACACGTTGATCCTTTTAAACAAGAACTTCCACCCTCTCTACCTTTAAAAGAAGAGAATACTGAAGAATTTAATAAAGTAAGAAATGAATACTCTGAAATACTTCAGAATTTTGTAAAATAGCAGTATGATAAATAATAGAGAAATATCTCTGTGGCTTATAAGGCTAATGATGGGTGTTTCTTTTTTTAGCTATTCTCAACAAAGCTATCCTTTTGTTGAAAATAAAGGACAATTTCCTTCCTCTGTTTGTGCAAAATCTAAAATTCCATCTGGAAGTATTTTTATCGAGAAAGGAAGATTTATATATAGCTTTTATAATAGTCAGCAATTAATAGAAAGACATAATCTTATTAGAGAAGAAAAATGGATAGACGCTCACTCAATTTCAGTAAATTTTTTAAAATCTAATGACAATTTAGAAACTAGTTTGATAGATAGTAGTTATTTTTTTGAAAATTATTACAACACAAACAATTGGGCTGAAAAAGTATATTCATATAAAACACTATATCAGAAAGACCTCTACAATGGTATAGATTTAAAAATCTATTCATCAAAAGGTTTTTTAAAATATGACCTAATAGTTCATCCCAGCTTTTCTGAAAAAAAAATAAAAATAGAATATAAAGGTCAAAACGAGATCTATTTAAAAAATGGAAATCTAATTGTATCTACATCTATTAATGAAATAATGGAACTATCTCCATATTCATATCAATATATTAATGGAGATACTATAAAAATAAAGTCCCGTTTCAAATTAAAAAACAACATTCTTACTTTTGAATTCCCTAATGGATATAACAAGAATCATAAATTGTTTATTGACCCTACATTAATTTTTTCTACATATTCTGGATCCACGGCTGATAATTTTGGGTATACAGCAACCTATGACAATGACGGTTATTTATACTCTGGGAGCACTGTTTTTGGTCTAGGATATCCTACAACGATTGGAGCTTATCAGATAAACTATTCTAATAGCTCTGGCGGGACGGATATCGGAATAACTAAATATGATTCTTCCGGAACTTACAGAATTTACTCCACATACTTAGGCGGCAGTATGGATGAATTGCCTCATAGTATGATTGTAAATAATTTAAATGAATTATTTATTTTTGGCACAACAGGATCTGACGATTACCCTACAACTGTAGGGTGTTTTGACAATTCTTTTAATGGTGGTGATGGGTTTTCTCCTAGTGGACTTGGAGTTACCTTTCCTAATGGAAGTGATATTATTGTTAGTAAATTAAGCTCAAACGGAGGAGGTTTATTAGCTTCTACTTACATTGGGGGAACTGGAAATGATGGGTTAAATACCTCTCAGAAATTGAAAAGAAATTATGCAGATGAAGTGAGGGGTGAGATTGACATTGATAAAAATAATAATATATATCTAGCTACTTGTACCTATTCTATTGATTTTCCTACAACAACTTCCTTTCAACAAAGTAATAATGGATCTCAGGAAGGGTGTATTTTAAAATTAGATAATCAGTTAAGCACTATTATTTGGAGTTCTTATCTTGGAGGGGACAAAGATGATGCAATATATTCTTTAGCTTTAGATAATTTTGATAATGTTTTTGTTACTGGAGGAACAAACTCTAATAATTTTCTAACTTCAACAAATGCTTATCAAAGTAATTATCAGGATACAATTGAAGCAGATGCTTTTATTACTCATATTTCGACTGATGGAAACTCGATTATAAACTCAACTTATTTTGGATCTGAGTTCTATGATCAGTCTTATTTTGTAGAATTAAACTCTGAAGAAGAGGTATATATTTTTGGGCAAACCCAAGCTCTATCGGATAGCTTAGTTCATAATGCTAATTATTTTACTTTGGATGCCAGTCAGTTTATAGGTGTTTTTTCTAATAATTTAGAAGAATTATTACGATCAACAGTTTTTGGAACTGGGAAAGGCACTCCAGATATATCTCCTACAGCATTTTTAGTGGATGTTTGTAATAATATTTACATTTCTGGGTGGGGTAGCTCCACCGGTAACGGTTCTCTTTCTACCTTAAATATGCCAATTTCATCTAACGCCTACCAAAACACAACAGATGGAAATGATTTCTATATTATGGTCATAGATGACAATCTTGATAATCTTGTATATGGGACTTATTTTGGAGGAAGTCAAAGCGCAGAACATGTAGATGGAGGAACAAGTAGATTTGACAAAAAAGGAATCATTTACCAATCAGTATGTGCTGGATGTGGAGGGAATAATGATTTTCCAATAGAACCAAATCCTGGAGCTGTATCTACAACTAACAATTCAAATAATTGTAATAATGGAGTATTTAAATTTGATTTTAATTTCCCAATTGTTTTAGCAGATTTTAACGCTCCTTGGATT
>CEOV01040570.1_pt1 | contig 11825 bp, 11 predicted proteins | sample 530631 | NCBI WGS metagenome assembly CEOV01 (sample SAMEA2620756, study PRJEB7988) | marine metagenome | isolation source: saline water (ENVO:00002010), including
TTTTTTTATCCTCCACTAAGTCTAGGATTAAATGCTGCCTTCAAGGCTCTGTTGACATAACCGCTTGATTTATCGTATTTCATAATTCTTCTCATATCACTTAGATACAGATCTAAGTAATCATCTTTAAGAACTCTTATTCTTCTCTTTGCATCATTAAGATTCACTTCATATTGATAGTTTGTTACTGCGAACACGTTACTACTCAATATCTGGTTTCCATCAGCATCTCTAACTGTTCCTACACCATCAACTGTCGCAGCTGCATTGAGAGTCTCTCCAGCAAATGTAACTTCAGTTTGAAGAACCTCATCTAGGTAACTGCAATCAAAATTGGAATCCACTCTTAGACCTTCTGGAACCACCAATCTCGCTTTATGATCCATGAACAATTCAGTATTGTAATGATGAATATCTGTCAAAGCCTCTTCACTACCATATTTGTCTAGAATATATTTTTGAAAATCAACAGAGTTTAAAGGCCATTGTTCATAATAGTTAGTAATGTTGTTTGTTGTTAGAATAACCCAATCGTAACGAGGATCTCCATACACCCCTTCTGCGGTTTGATCTGGTCTTTCGTCACCAACAATCATGTAGTCACTAAATGCAGTAGCAACACTGGCAAAATCATCACGAAGTTTTGGTCTTTTAAATATATTTTTTACCCTAATAGTCTCTTCACTAGAACTTCTATCTGTAGTTCTAGAAACGTATTCTATTTCTGGGAAGTAAGTAAAATATGAAGCCATTAGTATCCTATCTCCGCACTGCCAGGATCGTCTTGTCTAATAAAACTGACAGGAAATAGATCTCCAAGATTATCAGTTTTCTCATCATACCGCCTTCCTTTAGCAACGTCGGGTGAGTAATCTGTGTTGTATATAGGCTCGAGTTCATTAAATCTTAGTGTCATTATCACAGAAACTGGCATTCCATTGTCGTATGCCATCCATTGACCTTCTGGAGCATAGTTGACGCTAATGTCTGTCAAGGCACATGGTTTGAATTTATTTACACCCATAATATCTTTCTTATCTCTAGTCAAATACCTAAGTCTGAATATATTAGGTGTTCCTAAGAAATATGATGGCCCTCCAGCTCTACCATTATTCTCTGCACCACTCTCCATCTTTTTAAGTTTTCTAGGAGCAGACCACTGTTTAAAGGCACGAATAATCATTCTTACGTTCCCTGCCTCAAGTTCATCTCTGGGACTCATTTGCCATTGAAATTCAAATGATCTCAAAGCCACACCAGTAAATAAAAGTTCTGTGTTTGAGTTTGCTACAACTCCCACAGTTCTAGAAAGAATAACCTCTGGTGGAATATCATATCCCATATTACTTGATAATTGACTTACCATGTTAGCAGTCATAGCTGCTCTGCCTGTCTCTCTTTGCATCCTTTCTATTGTTTGACCAGCTCTCCTACTAATACCACCCAAAAGTAGATTATCAAAAAATAAACTCGCTCTCAATGGGTTCGTAGATGTTTGTTGAATTGCTGTTCCTGATCCAGCGTTCATTTCACCATCATCCCACATTCTTGGGTTTCCATCCATAATATTATTAGGCATTGGTAGTTTGATACCAGCACCTAATTTTTTTCTAAATGGTGTGCTTCTCTGAAATCCAAATCCGACATTGGTTGATGCATCACCTCTATTACTAGAGTGTAGAGCATCTGCATACGGTGGATTATATCCATAACATTGTATAAACATATGATCCATATTATTCATCATATCCATAGGATATTTCACAATTCTTCTAAACAAAATATCATTATCATCGTCATAGTCACTTATGTTATGAAACGTTCCAAAATCTTTATAAGGATTAAAAATTCGAGTCAATAAACCCTTCTTGTGATCAGTATTTGTTCCTATCCTATTTGGATTGTAACTTGATAATATTACGGAATTGTCTATGTTAAATAATCCATTATTACTTTTACTATGTTCGTAACTCTCACCAGTTGCACTATAGAATGAAGCCTCTTCAAAACTAGGGCCCATCATATTTTTATCTAGAGTGCTTTCAAATGTAAGAGCATTTACCACTTCATCGCTTGAATACTCTAGGTCAGTATCAGAGTCTAACCACTTGGGATTTAGAATATTTTTGTCGCCTGTAGCTTCTATATGTTCTTTTATACCTTTTTTAATAGTAGCGTCAATTCTTGCCCTCGCTTCATCATCCAAAAATAACTGTCCATTATTGAGTTTCATTTGAGGATCTGTCAAATTCCACACACCGTTTTGATAAATTGGTGTGGCGTTAGGAATAACTAAACCATCTCTATCTACAGGCAAAAGTTGTGCATTTCCAGTTTTGGCATCGTAGAATAAACGAAAATTAGTTACTTCACCAGAAGCTGTGGTTGTACTACCAGTAATTGCCTGAGTACCATCTATCTTTTGTATTTTTTCATACTTGAGTGGATTTATTTCATCTCCAGCTCCAGAATTGGTAATTGCTGCTTTCTGGAAAGCTAAAGATTCTGTTTGTTGATAGTCAGATGGTAACTGTCCAGTGGTCATTATTTTCTCCAGTTAAACGCTCTATTTTTAGGGTAAGCTCTTCCAGATTTACTGATGAATCTTTCTGTAGGAAGTAATGAAATGCCTCCCCAATCTTCATCTTTAGGAACTTCGTATAGAGTACCCATTCCAGAAAATAGATATTTGTGTATACTATTTTTAGGTACAACAGACCCGCCACCGCTATTTAGTAAGCTTTCTGCAACAGCATCACGATAATCTGGATTGATATAGTGTAGATTGCATCCTAGAAAACCATCTCCGTCAAATCTCAAAGCCACTGCTAATGGTTGAACATCCCAAAATGGGTATTTTTCTGGATATGCAACACTATATGAGAAGAAAAATAGAGATCCCAATGTGATACCACCAGTGTCTATCGTATCTGAGTCCTCTACCTGTAAATTAGACAAAGCAGTTTCTAGTGCATTAACATACCATGCACTAGTTCTTCTACCAGCACCAGCCTGTTCTTTAATATCTTCTGCGATCATGTGAGATACCTAAATCATCTTCTGTTAAGATTTTAAATTCATATTTTCTGTCAGCACAATATTGTTCTGCTGCCTTCCATTTTGCCTCATTTATCACCCATGTCTGAACATCATTTGCCCATGCCTTTGATTTTCTCTTTGGATTTTTTGGTGGAGCTTTACATTGTTTCTTTGGTTTTACCTCAATCACCACAGATCTTTTCTTTCCATTTGAATCTTGATACTTGATAAAGAAGTCTGGAAAGTATCTGTGCATCTTTCTATCTAAAGGATTTTTGTATGGTATCCAAAACTCCTCTGATTGCCATTGACTTATATTTTCTGTTAAATCGCAGTATTCCATAAACTTTCTTTCCCACAGAGAACGATAAATGATTTGAGTGGGATCACCTTTGTACTTTTTTATATGTTTTGGTTTAAATTTTCCCTTATAAGCCATATACATAGTATGTAAGTCATAACTGTATTTAGATGACCAACTCAATAAGGAACTATTTTCAAAAGGTAGGGAAACTGACTGCGAGTACAGATAGCAATGCTCAGAGCGAATTTCCTTTTGATCTAGGAACTCCTGGCGGCATGTTTAGTTTTCAAGAAGCAATAGGGGCACCTTCATTATCTAACTATTTCAAAGTTTCTATGGAACTTGCTCCACAAACTCCTTCAACTACAAGTGATTTTCCAGCTGATATTGGTACACTAGACGGAATTAGACAAGCTTATACAGATGAGAACCTAAGAGCGGCTAAGAATCTAAATGAATGGTTGACCAATAGTGGAGTTTTTGATGGCCCATATAAACAAAGTAGATATGAGTTACTTGCAAGTGAGGCAACATTACCAGGCACAAACATGCAAGTTGTACAGGAAGTTGGTAGTAGACAAGGTATAAGGGAAAGATTTGCTACACAGAGAGCATTTACTGATATTGCCATTTCATTCTATGTTACAAAAGACTATGCAAGTCTTAGATTGTTTCAAGAATGGATGAACTATATGAACCCACTTTACGTTGGTGAGGCGGGAGTAACATATCCTACAAATGAAAGGGGTGCATACCCAAGTGCAGGCGATAAAAATGCATTTTTTAGATTTAGATACCCACACTCCTATAAAAGAGATATCCAAATTACTAAATTTGAAAGAGACGTAAACCTTGGTAAAACTGGTAGATTAGTCAGAGATGCGCTATCAGATAATAGGGGAAGAGATTATGATGATCCTAATTTCTCAGGGCCTACTGATAGACGCTTAGATTATTTTCCATCTGTAATAAGTTATAACTTCGTAAATGCATTTCCAATATCAATACAAGATATACAATTGAGTTATGGTGGTGGACAAGCTATAAAAGTGACAGTTGATTTTGCCTATGACAGATATTTCATAGTAAATGCCACTAAAGATAACCGTGACGCTCAAGAACCTTTAGGAATAACACCAGAACCTATGAAGGAGTCATAAAAACCCATCTAAATAATAGCAAATAATTACTTATTATGCCTTTACCAAAAATTACGACGGCTCAGTATGAATTGAAATTGCCTTCAACTGGAAAGACCGTTAAATACAGACCGTTTCTAGTAAGAGAAGAAAAAGTTCTCATACTTTCTCTTGAAACAGGAGATCAAAAACAAATTTCTAATGCCGTAAAACAAGTTCTCAAAGAGTGCGTTTTGACAAAGGGTGTGAAGATTGATTCCCTGCCAAGTTTTGATATAGAATACTTGTTCTTAAATATTCGTGCCAAATCTGTTGGTGAGACTATCGAACTTGTTGTTACATGTGGTGATGATGGAGTTACAGAAGTTCCTGTATCCATTAATATTGATGAAATTGAAGTTATTAAGTCTGAGGATCACTCTGTTGATGTTGAATTAGCAGATGGTTATACTGTTAAAATGAAATATCCTTCGTTAAATCAGTTCATTGAGACTAATTTTAACAAGAAAGAGGATGATGCTGTTGAAAAATCATTTGAGATCGTGGCATCTTCTATTGACATGGTGTATAATGATGAGGAGATGTTTTCAGCGTCGGAATGTACTAAGAAGGAATTGAAAGAATGGGTCGAGTCTTTGACATCTGAACACTTTCAAAAGATAGAGAAGTTTTTTGAAACTATGCCTAAGTTACAACACACACTTAAGGTTATAAATCCGAAAACTAAGAAGGAAAACACCATAGTACTAGAGGGGCTATCGGATTTTTTCGCTTAAGTATGTCTCATGTAGATCTTGAGACATACTTCCGAATCAATTTCGCTCTCATGCAGTACCATAAATACTCTCTAACAGAATTAGAGAACATGCCTCCTTGGGAAAGAGATGTGTATGTTGGTTTACTTAAATTACATATTGAAGAGGAACAACTAAAACAAAGAGCTAGAGAAGCACAAGCAAAAAATGGCTAAGACTATCAATGCATCTAAATTATTTAAACGTGGTAGCGGGGCAGTTTCTGGTGCAAATAAGATATCAAAATTTAAGAGAGGCACTAATCTTCTAGGTAAAAAGAAAAGGATTAGAGTAAAGCCAACAAAAAAACAAGGCATTCTACCTAGTGTAAAAGCCAAGAAGTCATTACAAGGTGTAGATCAACAGCTAAAACCAATATCAAAAGATACAAAGGTTGGTGCGAGAACTAAGATTAGTAGGATTGTAAAAAATGTAGCTAATAATATACTGCCAGACTTGAAACAAGAGGTAAGGGAAGATACAGAAAAAATAACTGATCCCAATAACTTATTCAATTCAATATTTTCTGGTGGGCTTGGAGAGATAGATCGATTTGGTTCTGCTTTAGATAAAATGTCAAGGACTCAGTTACCTTTCCTTGAAAGAGCAAGCAAGATAGCTGTAGATTTTGTAGAAAAACTAGCAAGTGGTAAAAGTGGTGGTGGATTTTTAAGAACTGTAGGTAATATAATAAAAGTTATTGCTGCGGCTGGTGTTGCTGCTATCGCTGCACCTTTTGTTTTGACAGGTCTAGCTGCGGCTGGTGTTGTTGCTGGTGCAAAATTTGTTGGTAAGAAAATAATATCAGGTGTCAAGGCAGTTGGTAATTTCTTTAAGAGAAAGGGAAAAGAAGTCAAAGACAAAGTACAGACAAAGGCATCTAAGTTTTTCGCTTCATCTCTAGACAAACTTGAAGGTATTATGACCTTCCTTGAGAAGAAACAAGAACCTAAAGAAGAAGTACAACCTCCAGAGGGAGAGAAGAAAAAGACTTCTGTAAAACCAAAAGAAGGGCCTCTTGGCGTTGGAAAAGAAAATGCCACTATTGAGATAACTGACGATGGAAAGTTTGTAGTCACTAGGAATCCTACTACAGTAGAAGAGGAATCCATTGAAGAAGAAAAACCACAAGGATTATTAAGAGCAGTAGCTGGTATTGCAGATACTTTCACAGGTGGTATATTTGATTTTGATAAGAGAGGTGATACTAAGTTTCAAGATATGGGACAGAGTTTTGTAGATAGCGCCACTCTCGGTTCTACCGACTTTGATGAGGAGGGAAGGAGTCCTGTACAGAATGTAGTGCAGAATATTTTCGGTCTTGTTAGAAAGGGATTAAAGGGAGATAAAGGAGAAAAAGGTAATGTAGGAATTGGTGGTGACAGAGGTTTGACAGGTAAAGATATCGTCTCAAGAGTGATGGGTATAAAGGATCAGGCAACCGAGTTTACTTTAAATTTACCAGCGACAAAATTTGCTAAGAAAATACTTGATACTGGAGTAAATGCTATATTAGGTGGCCCTGTTATGGGAGAGGAAATAAGAAGTATGGATGATATGCAACAACTTCAACTAAATGTACCATCAGAAGTAACCACTTCTAAGGTAGAAAGTGATCTAAAGCAACTCCAAGAGAGGAAATCAGTTGCCACAGATGTTTCTAAAACTGCCAAGGTAGCTGGTAACGGTGGCCAACCATCGATTGTGCCTTTAGGAATGGATGCAGGCAAACAACCTCAGATGAAACCAAATCATAATGTACAACAGTTGAATCAGGCTGGAAATAAAATTCCAATCCTTGGCTCGATTGATACAAAAAATATTCATATTCCTAGCACTTATGCAGTGTTCAATATTATAGATGCTAACAACGGAGTCTAATGGTTAGAAATACATCTGTATCAAATTTAATAGTTCAACAGAAGTCACAGAAGACGGTAGATCAGGCTAACACCAAGATCCAAAGATTTACACGCTTCATGGATAGGATCATGACTAAAAATGATCCTCCATCAGACTCTAAAGTTGACAAGGCAGAAAAATTTGTAGCAGATAGAACTAAGGGTAATAAAGACCCAAACACTTCAAATTTTATGACAGATATGTTATTATCTGGTAGTGTTTTTATGTTGCCTTTTCTTCTTACAAGAGGAGCCAAAACAAATGAAGTGGATCCTGAGACAGAATTGAAGGAGAGATTTGGTGGTGACGATCAATTAATGAAAGAACAGTTGAAGAAAGAAGATGATCAAAGAAAGGAGGGATTAGAAAATGTTAAGAGTGCTGTTAAGAAAGATGAAAAGGTAGCTTTGGAAAAACGTAGTGATGTTGAAAAGATAAAAGAACCCGAAAAAGATCAAGAAGATCCAGCACAACCCGATCCTCAAAAAGATCAAGAACCAATTCAACAAAAGGGTGAAGAACAGGCACAGGAGGAGAAAAAAGAGGAAAAAGAAAAACAGAAAGTAGAGAAGACTAATGAACAACGATTCAAAGAATTGGTTGACAGGTTTGAAAAACTATCTAAAGGTCAAGTATTCAGTGGACTTGCCAAAGATGTGGTTAAGGGAGCTCTTAACACAGGTAAAAAGGCAGTCGGTAAATTGTTTAACTTTTTTACAGGGGTACAACCAGCTGCAGCAGCTGAGATGAGTGATAAAGTGCAGACCTTATCGAATGTAAAAGAGGTATTCTTGTATGATAAAACAACTATACAGAGGAAAAAAATTGTACAAAAAGAAGGCGAGGTAAAACCACAAGAGGATGTAATGGGGAAAGCTGTGGAGAAAGAACTTGTATACGATCAAAATCTTCCGATAGAAGAGAGGAAAAAGATCATATATGAAATGGCTGTAAAAGCTGGAGCAAAGTTCCCAGAAGCAGTTGTTGCTCAGTATCAACTAGAAACTACTGCTGGAGAAGATAATGTTGGAACAAATAATTTCTTCAACTTAAAGGCAGTAGAGGGTATGGATTACACTGAGAAAGTAGTAGATGAATATGAGGTAGATGGAGAGAAATATCAAGAGAAGGCTAAGTTTATCAACTTTGATAGTGCCCAAGATTCAATTGACTATCTTGTAAAATTATGGTATAAAGATTATGAAGGATACACTGGTGTAGAAACAGGATCTGAAAACGCTGGAGAGGTGGCGGAGAAACTGCAAGCAGAAACTTTTGCAACAGATCCCAACTATGCTGATAAATTAAAGAGAGTACTAAAAGAGAATGAAGGTTTGATTAATAAAATTAAACAGGGTAAGGCCTCTCCAGATGAGATAAGTAAATTAGAAATGAAAACTGGATTCACATCTGATGAGTTGGCTTCCGTAGAAGATTACAATGAAGAAATGTTTGGTGAAGGTGGAGGGGATATTACCCTTATTGTTTTTAATAATGATGCAGGGTCTAGTGTCAATGGAGGACAATCAACACCTCCCACAGCTAGAAGAATACCCCCTTCAAATGAGTTTGTCCCAGTATTTGATAAGTTAGCTGTGGTTGAACTCCATCAGATTCACGCTCTAGGTGCTTCATAATGTCATCCCTTAATAAAGTAGACATAAAACACTGCGTCATCACGCCAGCAGATCAAACTGGTTCTATAAACTTGAAAGATCTTTCAAAAACATTCTCTCATGACTTTGCTGCAGTTAAGAGTGTGGTTCACGTTGATTATTTTGAAGACATTTTATCCCCATCAGTAACTGCATATGTAAAAATATCTGAAACCAGTAATGTTATTTCTAAACTTGAGGGTAAAGATACTAAGGGTATAAGAGGATATGAAAGAATAGACATGCAAATTGGTGTAAATGAAACAGATACTTTTGATTTCAGTGACAGAGAAGGCAATCCTTTATTTGTGACTTCTATCGAAGATATCAACAGAACAGAGAGTCAGGCAATATACACTTTAGGTCTTAGCACCATAGGTAATTTGAGAAATGAGGGGTCTAGGTGTGTGAAACATTACCCTAGAGCGACAATCAAAGCTCATGTTGAAGAAATATTAACTGACGACAAAGGCCTCGGCATAGATAAAACTAGAATAGAAGTAGATGATACAGCTAACTCATACACATTTATGGGTAATAACAGAAAACCATTTTATACTTGCACTTGGTTATCACCAAAAGCCCAACCAGTGAAGAAAGGAAAGGTTGATGGCACATCTGGATTCTTATTTTATGAAGATTATGAAGGTTATAAGTTCAAATCCATTGACGGTTTATTAGATGCAGCAGGAGCTGAACAACAATCTTATAAAAAATCTGGAAAATTATCGAAAGGAGTTCATGAATATGTCTTTACTACTAGCATTGATAGAGCAGAGGATTCTTCAAATCAAAATAAAATATTAGATTTTTATATTGATAAGGCAGTAAATATACAGAAAAATTTAAGAGTTGGTTTGTATTCAAACTTGACAATGGTTGTAAATCCGTTATCATGGGTAACGGAGGGTGTTATTCATAACCTACAAGACCAAGTAAATGAAAATGATGGCATGACAACTGCTGGTGCAAACGTGCCTATTCCTAAATCTAAGTTTTTTGGTGATAATCCATCAAGACTTCTTGTTAGAATTAGTGATAATGGTATGTTAGACGGTGAGTTAAAAGCAAATGATGATGGAGAAGCATTAGACTCTGGTAGAAACCCTGCCGACATGGCAAAATCATTTACCAGATATTCATTGCTCTTCCAACAGTCGCTAAATATTACTGTACCGTGTAATATTAACCTAAGAATAGGTGGTCTTATTAATGTCAAAGTTCCTGATGTTGGGCCAACAGACGCAACATCTACTAAGGCAGCTAACAAAATGGTAGATCCAGAACTCAGTGGAATTTATTTAATTCGTGCTGTAAGGCATCATTTTGAATTAGGTGAAGGAAGAAACGTAACTTCGTTAAATCTCATAAGAGATTCTTACGGACTCAACTAGGAGAAAATTTATGGAATCAATAGAAAAACACATAGAAAAAGATCAAAAGATCGCTAGCGATCCACTAGCAAGCCCTGCAGCACGCAGACACGCTAAAGTGGAACTAGAAGAACTAGAAACATACGCAGAGCATCACAAAGAAGAGATTGCAGCGGGAGATCATCATGACCCTAATGCACTAGAACTATTTTGTGATATGCACCCAGACGAACCAGAATGCTTGGTTTATGACGACTAATGTTAGACAGTTCTCTGCTAAATACCAACTTCGTTGGGAGAGATGGATTCGTATGGTGGATTGGTAGAGTAGCCGATCCAGAGGTTTGGCGTAACGAGTCTACCGATCCAGAAGAAGGATGGGCATATAGATGTAAAACTAGAATAATTGGGTATCATACTTTTGATGATGAAGTTTTACCTGATGATCAATTGCCTTGGTGCCATGTTCTAGTGGATGCATCTAAGGGTGCTGGTCAAGGATCTATAGCATCAAGTAGTCAGATGCTTGGTGGAGAGACTGTTTTTGGTTTCTTTTTAGATGGTGAGGAGGCCCAACAACCAGTTATATTTGGTGCCTTACCACGAAGTATGAGGTCTAAAGAACCAACTGGCCCTGACAACACAAGCAAATCTGAACTGCCTATATTCACTGGTAGAACTATTACTGGAAAGACCACATATCCGCCTGCCAGTGGTGGTGATTCTACAGGTGTTGGTGACAACGCTGGTAAAAAAGTTGGAATATCAAGCACTCTTGATCCAACTAAATTTGAAGGAACTACAACAGTAACACTATCGGATAATTTTGACCCTACAGGTTTAGGCCCTCACACTTTTAATAATGCATGTGAGAACGATGCTTTTAGTGAGATAACTCATGCCATAGGAAGTTTTCTTACAACAATAAACGGTTTGACCGAATATGCTGGAGAATATATTGACACTTTAAGAAATACTGTAGTAGATATCAATCAAATGCTCGGTAAGGTCACTAGGATAGTGAATGGTGCAGTAAAGAAAATAATTAGATTATTAAGGGACAAAGTTTTAAAATTTTTAGGAAAAAGATTTAGAGACTTTATTGCACTATTAGTACCAGAGCCACAACAGAGTCCTATTATTCAAGCCTTCAAGAGAATAATGGATTTTGTTTTCTGTGTGTTTGATAAGTTAGGCATAGACATCTTGGGCAGTCTTAAAGATCTGTTCAAAGAAATGATTGGTAAAGCTTTGAATCCTACTGTGTGTGCCATCGAACAGACAGTTGGTGCAATTATGGGATCAATTAATGATGGACTAGCCAACTTACTAAGACCAATCATGAGTGGATTGGATTGGTTGACAGGAGCAATAGGTGGTATTGGTAATTTACTATCCTCTGTAAGTAGTTACATTGATATGTTATTATCATTCTTAGCTTGCGATTCTCTACAGTGCAAGGATTATGATGATTGGATACAGGGAGAAAAAGGTTTTAAAAAGCCACCTGTAAGTTGGTTATCTATTTTGGATGCTTCTGAGAAGATGAAAGCTCCAATAAAAGTTACAGCTTCAAATAAAGCTGTGTTTGATACTTTCTCGGATGGACAAATCAATAG
>CEOV01032742.1_pt1 | contig 11765 bp, 7 predicted proteins | sample 530631 | NCBI WGS metagenome assembly CEOV01 (sample SAMEA2620756, study PRJEB7988) | marine metagenome | isolation source: saline water (ENVO:00002010), including
GTGGACGTTAGTTATGCAATTCATCCAGTTGCAGGTAGAATGCCAGGCCATATGAATGTATTACTTGCAGAAGCAAATGTTCCTTACGAAAAATTAATTGAAATGGACGAGATAAATTCTGAATTTTCAGAATGTGATGTCGCATTAGTTATTGGTGCTAATGATACAGTAAATCCTGCAGCAAGAACTGGAGAAGGTCCTCTTGGCGGAATGCCTATTATTGACGCAGATAAGGCTGGAGTTGTTGTAATAATCAAGAGAAGCCTTTCAGTAGGTTATGCTGGAGTAGATAATGATTTATTTTATGAAGATAAAACAATGATGTTATTTGGAGACGGTAAAAAGATGATGACTGAATTAAATTCCGCCTTGAAAGAACTATGATCGAGTTTCTGTTTTATTTGATTAGCAAATATTCAAGAGCGTATATACATTGGAAGGTAATGTGAGAGGGATGTCAGGGGTACATCATCGCATTATTTTGATATTTTTTACACTTATTTTAGTTGCAGTTCCAGCATTATCAATGCCTAATGGACCTCCTGGTTTACAAGGCGATCAACTGACCAGTGAAATTGGATGTACTTGCCATGGTGTCAATGCAGCAGGAACTCCTTCCAACGATGTATTAGTCCAAATTAGCGGTGTTCCAGAGTCTTATTCATTAGATACTGAATATAACTTCGTGATATCAGGTGATGCTGCAGATTCTGTCGGAGCAGGATTTATTTTTACTGATTATGGTAATGGAAATTTCACTTGGACGGAAGATTTTGATATTGATTTTGTTTCTGATGTAGAAGGAACTATTGGACACAGTCTTGTTAGTTCTGAAAAAACTTGGACTGTAACCTGGACTTCACCAGAAACTAATATTGGCGATTTACATTTTTCACTGGTTGTAAATGCAGTTGATGGGCAGAACGGTGCAAATGAAGGTGATAAATGGAATATTTTGTCATTTACTATTTCCTCACCTGATCAAGCAGTATCTCAAGAGGGAGAAGCATTAGACACCAGAACACTAAGTGTTGGTGATTATGATACTTTATTTGTTCAAGTAGAAGATCCTGAGGCCATCGAAAGAGAACACCAAATGGAACTTGCACAGAAATATTTCGATAATGGAAATTTATACTATTGGCCAACATTAGGAATTTTAATTGTTGGTGCTATTGTACAAAGAGAATTTTACGAGAGGAGATTCGGTGGAGGGCCACCACATTTAGATAGGGAATTAGCAATTCCTCAAGCAATTAGAAGAGGATCACTATTCTTAGTTTTATTATATTTTTCAGTATATGGATATCAAAACTGGGGTCAAGTAGAAGGGATTTTAGTGGGTTGTTTAGCAGCTTGGGCCGCATACGGATTGTATAGGACTTGGGTTCAAGCAATTGCACCAGCTAAGGTGCCTGATATGTTGTAATCAAAACTTAAGATTAAGGTTGAATTTCGAAATGTCTTTACGTTTAACCTCAGATAAAGCAATCCCAGTTCAAGCACACTTAGACGAGTTAAGTATTCGTCTAGGTAGATTGCTAGCAATCTTAGTATTAATGATGATAATTTGCTGGAATTTTATTGATGAATTAATTTTAAGAAATTATATCTCATTACTTAGCCCTTGTACTGATTGTGTTGCTGTATATTCACCAACAGAATGGGTTTCTCTTAGATGGCTTTCGATATTATTGTTGGGGATTTGTTTAACGATACCATTTTTTTCAAGAGAAGTACTGGTTTTTTGTAGCCCGGGGATGTTATCTTACGAGAGGAAGTGGCTCAAGCAATTATTATTTGTAGGTTCAACATCAATAATTTTTGTAGTTTCGTTAACATTATTTGTGGTACTTCCTTTCTGGTTTTTATCTGCAGAGAAAGCAGGGTTTGTAGAAGGAGTATCACCTAGTTATAGTGCTGCAGCCATGTTAGAATTTGCATTAATTATTTGTTATATCGAGATAATTGTGTTTTTATCTGTGATTTCTGCGATATTATTGAGAAGGTATGGTATCGCTGAAGGTGAAGAAAAAGCATCTTGGCAATTTAGAATACATGGTGTCTCTATTTTTTTAATGTGGCTAATCATACCTTCTGATCAAGATACTTTGTTAACTCTAGGGATCTTAATGGAATTTATTCTTGTAGAATTATCATTTTCAAATATTAGTAGAAGTGCATATGCATTACCTTCATTTGATGAAAATAATGGAATTTTAGATTCAGAAGCTAGACTTAGAAGAATTGGTATAGTAGGATGTAGTTGTTGCGATGTAGTACCTGTTCCACAAAATAATTCAATTCCTAAGGGTATGGTATTTCTCCCAATACCTAATTTTTGTATTTCCAAAGAATCAACAGACTTACTCATTGGAACAGTTATGCAATTAAAATTAACAGATGTCATCATAACTGGTTGTGGAAGTGAGACAAAGATAGATGAAAGATTAATACAAAATTTAGAGTATTTGAATTGTCACATGAGAACACTTTCACTAATTGATTTTAGTTCCTTACGTATTGCTGATTCTAAAATTAAAGATATTGATTTCATGATAAGATTGGCAGTTGAAAATGACCCTTGGAAACTAGAAAATTCATATGAAAGAATTTTTAAAATATTGTCAGAGATTAGTAGAGATTTTAGACCAGAATTTGCGTATTGGACCGAATCTATTACTCCTCCTTTTGGAACAGATTTATCACCCAATGAAATACTAATAACTTCTACGAAAGAACCTACTTTTGAAATTATTAATGATTTTAAAAAATTGGGTGTAAACTTATTACAATTACAAAGAATTTAACAAATTAATGATACAATGACCCTTACTCTTGAAGACAAGTTATTCACTCAGCCACGCTAATGCGGATTTGGATTGCCCTTCCAATTGCGACAATATTGTTTGCATCATCATGGTTTGTGTACTTCAATCCGGAAATCGTGGACACTGTTATTGACAATACAAATGATGATGATGAAGAACATTTTTCACTTAATATACAATTAGAAGAGAATTGGCTAGTCTTGGTTGTTGGTTTTCAAGATAAAAATATAGATCCTGAAACAGATTTGGAAACAGCAAGGGAACTGATTAATGGAGAGGATGGGGTTTCTAATTATCTAACAGAAATGGCAGCCGGTCAGAGTAGTTTTAATTTTGATTTTCATGATGGTATTTTGAATGGAAAGTATTCTGTCTCTGAATATGGTGTCGATGTTGATGGAATTCGAGATGCAGGTACAGATTCATCTGGCGGAGCAAATGGTTTGGCAGAAGAAGCTTTTACTCAAGCATCCGTTAATGGAGTTAATTGGAATGATTATGATTTAAATTCTGATGGAGTCGTAGATAGATTATTGATATTACATTCGGGCGGTGTTCAGGAAGATGGAGGTAATTCAAATGAATTATGGAGTCATTTTGGGCATTTTGAAAACGAATTAAATCTCAATGGTAGTTTGATTAAAACATATGCAATGGCTGGTTTAAAAAGTAATGTTGGTACTATTGCTCATGAATTATTACATTCATTTGGGGCAGCAGACTTGTATGCAGTACACGATGAATTACCGCAAGATAACTGGAAAGGAGTTGGTGATTTCGACATTATGGCCAGTGGTAATTGGGCAGAGAATCAATTGGGTGAAAGTAGACCTGTTTTACCGATGGCAGCAACTATGAATTTAATAGGGCTTGAACGTTTTGAACAAATACAAATTGAAGAATTTGGTTCTAATGCAGAAATAAAATTCGAATTAATCCCGATGTCAAATTTAGGAATTGCTTACAGGATCAAATTAAGTCATAACGAATTTCTTTGGTTAGAAAATAGGCATCAAAGTGGACTTGATTCTGAATTACCTGGTTCTGGATTGTTAGTAAGTATTGAAGATAAAGAAGTGGGTAATATTTCATTAAACAATGTGAATAGAGATTCTGAAAACCCATATTTGAAGATAGTTGAAGCGGATGGAAATTCGGGATTAATTTCTGGTTCTAATAGTGGAGAGGCGTCAGATTTATTTTTGAATGGTTCAAAATTTGGTAATGATGGGTTTGAAATTAGAGAACGTTATGGAGGATTAGTTCCATGGTCTATTGAAATTCAAAATGTTACAGACGAAAAAATAATTTTAAATTTCAAAACAGGGGAATTGCCTATAATCTCAGTAATTTCTTACAATCCCGAGTTTTTAGATGAAGAAATATTTCATATTGGTATTGAAGCGAAGGAAACTTGTGACTTGAATGCAGAATTATTCAGTGATGATAGTAGAATTTTAAGATTAGAATCCGAGTTACAAATAGGAGAAAATGAGGTTAATGGAGTATGGGATAATCCAAGGTCTTCTGATTCTGGATATATTTATGGAATATTAAAATGTGGTGAAATAAATCAATTAAACGTTAAATTTAGCTGGAAATCAATTGGAAATAGGATTAGTACAGATTATTTTGAGGGTACAATTCATTATGAAGAGGTAAGTGAAATTAAGATACCTCTAACTTTTGAAGGTAATGATTCTAGAATCTATCAATTAGAATTTGTTGGTCCATTAGAAAGAATAACAACATCTTCTGGTAAAGTTACATTATCTCCAGGAGATGAATTAATAATTACAATAAATCCAAACGGTCTACTTTCTCCAGGCATGTATGCTAGAGGAAACATAGTCCTACATGATGGATTGTATGAACACAGTATTGAAGTTGTATTGCAATCTGAATTCATAGAAGGGCAATCGTTTATTTCTAAATATGTTGGAAGTCCTGGACAATTAATAGGAATATCATTAGCATTAGGTGGAATTTGGTTCTTACTTAGTATAACAACCAAAAATAAAAACGAAATTAAATCTGAAGTAGATGAGCAAGAAAACATATCCGAGGATCTCTATTACTAATCATCGATAATACTTTGCATAAATTCTTTGAATTTTTTAGAAGACTCAGGTAACTCAACTCGCTCCTCAACATTTTCAATTTTATTTCCATCTAAATCGACACCATACCTAGAAATTAATTGTGAATTTAAAATTTGTAAATGTTCCTTGGAATTTCCAAAAGAATTTTCTTCCATTTGCTTAACAATATCATTTAAGAATTCTAATTTTGCAGGATTATGTTGAAGATAAAACGCTCTTAATTTAATTTTTAATTCACTTTCCTGTTTTTGTGCTTTCATATCTTTTTTATCTCGTAACATTTTTAATTTGTTTTCTAATTCATCAAATTCATTTGACTCTTCAATATTATTAATTTCTTGAAATTTAATAGGATTCTTTTTTTGTTTTCTATATTCATTAACGAAAACAACAGAAACAAATAATATACTTGAAATCATGAAAATCCCAAAACAAACAGCACCCGTTTGAGTGGATTGTTTTGCTGAAAGATCAGGTGTGCGTAAATATCTAAAATCTTGTAATTCTGAAGTAAATATATTCTCATTATTCTTAAATGATTCAATTTTCCGAGTAAATCCTAATTCATCCAGTTGTGCTATTGAATAATTTCCTGAATTAGAATCACCTTCAATTACAGAAATTACTGGAACAATTCCTAATTCGCTATTCAGTAAATCATATGAATCAGCAGAAAATAATCTTTGCGAGGTAACAGTGGTATTGCTTTTTGTTTTTTGCCATAATCCATTATTTTCTCTAAAACTATTTTCTGAATCAATCTCTCTCTCTTCAACTAAAAACCATGAATCACCAACCGAAATTGTTGTAGGCTTAGAACTAGTTGTATGAGACGTAAATTCAGTTAATATACGTCTTTCAACATTATGCTCGTCTCCATTTTTTGTTTTGAAAATAGATGTGACAACTACAACTCTTTTTGTCCATGACCATGGGCTAACATCCTCTGGAACTAAGGATTCTTCATTTGTTGTAATTAGTACATACATCTGATCATCTAAATAATTCGTGGTATTAAATTCCCAACTCAAACTTAGATTAACAAAATGAGATGTTTTACCTCTTTGACATAATCCGGAATAATCTTTTAATTCACATTCTTCGATAGATGCAATATTTATCCTTAAATCATTATTTTCTAAAATACTTATTTGAGGTCTATTTTCTTCATTATTAAGAGTATTCTTAAAATCGTTAACAATAATATTGGTATAGCCTGAATATTCAAAAAAATCATCTACAAGATAATCAGGTTCACTCACCGTAAAATCTTCATCACTAGAAACATTAGTAGGAATTATCAGTAATATTACTAATATGGAAATAAATAATGTATATCTTTTCATTTTACCACCTCGTTTGTTCTCCAAAAATAGTAATTAGTTCAAAACTTCCATCAACCCAATTGGACATTAACTCTAAACTTTCTGAACGTAAGGCAATTCCTTCTGCTATCGAACTACTATTCAGCGTAATCGTAAATGCGGTAAAAACATCATGATTACTTAATTGAATTACAATTCCATGGCTGGCCCAGTCGTAAAGTGTTGTAGTAGAATCTTTAGAAATGTTTGAAGAAATATTGATTGTAGCAGAATTAGTACCATTTAATGTCCAATTTGTATATTCTCCAAGATAATTGACTTTTACAATTTCATTTTCGAGTGAACTACCATTTTCAAGTAATATAGTCAAATTAAATATTATTGGAGAGTTCAAAGTCACATTGTTCGATTCGAATAATGGATCAAATTCTAATTCAATTTGTGACGTTGAGGTTTCACCGGGGGTAAATGAGATTAATTCTAAATATGCTGGAACTCCTAAAATAATATCTTCATCCCATTCTGCAACATTACCTCTGATTGATGGGCAATACCATCTGTATTCTGTTATCTCACCTTCACTATTTGTTTGTTGAACGTAGGATGATTTTTCACAACCATTCCAATCTACTGGTGGAGTGCTGTGATTATTATATCCATATGCCATTTCTTTCAATTTTTCATTTCCAGGTGGTGTGAAATAGCCTGAATTTCCATCCCATGATTCATTTTGGATATATGTCTGTGTCCAAGTTTCACCCCACAATGTAGGAAAATCAAAATATTCAGCGTCTGTATCAAATTCTCTTGTAATTACTGTATCAAGTAATAATTCAACGCCAGCAATATGTTGTAAATCAATATGGATGTCGGTCACTTCTCGCAATGTTGCATGATCAGATATTCTAATCCATACTGTTGCACTATAGTCTACTAACATAGTACCCGTAATTAATCCGAGAACAGGAGCAGGAAATGTCCCTATGCCCTCGTAATTACCCTCTTGTTTAATTTCATAAACAGAATAATTTTTAGATTTATACTCCATTGTTTCGATTCCTAAAACAGTACGTGTTGTTTGGCCAATTAGTGGGTTTTCAATGACGGTTCCAAACCATGTTTCATCCGTAGGATCAATTAGAGATGCAACATCTAATTCAGTATTGAAAACCCATGTATCTCCAATTACCATGTCAAAAATTTCTATATTTGGACCGATATTTTCTATTTCTTCTACTTCGGCTAACCCTGAGCCCATATTGAGACTTAAACTGAAGAAAAGTAATGATACTAGAATCGCCCTAAAACGTCTAGAATTTGTCTCCATTACTATCCCGAACCCTTTCTGATAGAAAATCTAAACCTTTATTTTTTTAGAATTATGCCTTTCCAGGAGACCATCTACAAAGTTCAATAAATGAAATCTTCTCGTTGATTTTTATTGCACATAACCATGATTTATTTACTCCCGCTGCAAGTCTTGCTGCTAGACATGCTTCATTCCAATTTTTGGGAGATTCTGAATTTGGTACAATTAGCCAAGGGGCATGTTGGGATGAAATTTCATTACTGTAAACTCTCCATCTACACCCATATTTGAATCCAGGTCTTGGCCATAGTCCTCTCTCTAATAATTCACCAAATATTTCCGGAATTTCTGAAAGATTTTTTGTTTCTAATATCGAATCTAGCCAAATTTTTTCAATTTCGGCAAGCCAAATTCCGCTTGCTTGTGGAACGCCCAACTGAGGTAGAGGCATTGAATCAGGTGTTATTGGTAACCAAAAACCATTTCCTGATGGAATTTTTTGTTCCCAACCCTCTAGAATTATTCTAAAATCATCTTCACTCAGTTTTGAAGGAGGATTTAAATTTCCTCTTGGATTAGTTATTTTTAATCTGTATGCTGTAACATCAAATTCACCATCAACCACTAAGATTTCTGCTAATCTGCCGTTCTTCTCCACCGATTTAGCCCACTCGAAAATACTTGTCCAATTTATTTCTGAGCTATTATTTACCCACCTCACTTCTGATACTGGTTCAGATTTAGTAGGGTGTTCTCCTCTATTCCATCTTAATGCCCAACTTTCAGGACTATAATTTAAATTTGAATTTTCAACAAGAACTAATACATCTCCAGGTTCTCTAATTCTATTAATTGCAGATGCTCTGTGTAAGAGTAATTCATCTACTTTGAGTACATCTTCGAGCCAATTCTTGTTAGGAATTGGTAGATGTCTATGCCAATGGCAGAATAATACTTCTTCAGGCGTTAACAAATTTCCTTCTTCATTGAGAATACCAATTGCAGATTTATTCCATAGTCGACTACCTATACTTCCCGTAACTAACCACTTATCTCCAACTTTTGTTGGTGCTTTATGCCGTCCATCGCCTTCTCTATTACCGATTAAATTAGGATTTAAATTACGAATTCCGCGCTCACGAGGCTTAGCAGCAGCCCTCTCGTTATGTTGCGCCATGTCAACACGGAGACTGTTCATTCTTTTTGACTAGATGGTATAAGAATAAATCAGTATGACCTCTCAGGTTGCATGAGTCAGATGGCAAATACACTCTTGGATACTTTTGAACAATCCGAAAGAATTTTATTACACTTACTTGAAAATGACATGGGTGATGAAATTTGGGATTTGAGTGGAAATGTCACTCAGAAAGGAATCTGTTTGGTTACAGGAATCTCTCGGAAGCATGTCAGTAGACCACTTGAAAAATTAGAATCAGATGGCTTAATTGAAAAAGATAGTGGAAGGCCAGATGGTTATCGACAGAGAGTTTTAATTTATAGGATGACTAAAAAAGGTAGAAATTCAGCTAAAAAATTATTTCGAAATATTATGGATCGTCCAAGTCCAATTTACAAAAACAAAACAATTAGATCGAGTTTTGATGAAGGAGAATCTCTTGTTAAATGGTTAGGAAAAATTCGTACAGACGGTTCTAGTGATGAAAATTTTCTAGATCAAGCTAAAGATGACGGAGAGCAGTTTTTGAGAAAATTGATTAAAACTGCTATGAGAGATGGTGTATTGAGTGATGACGAGAGGACATTAATCGATGAATTAGTAGAACAATTATCATTAAGTAACGAATCACTGAAGAAAATCATTGAAGATGAAAGACTAGCTCTAGAAAAAATATCGGCAGGTGCAGAATCTGTATATGTAGAAATGCTCGATAAGGTATGGGCAGATATAGGTGTAGGGGAGAGTACAACTGCATTATTAGATGCTTTAGCGGATTCATTAAGATTAAACCCTTCAAATAGAAAGAGATTAGAAGTAGTAACAAGAAAAAGACATGCTCTTTTGAAAACATTCAACCCATCTTATGAACCTTATATAGAGGCAATATGGATTGCTATGTCTGATGAATCGATTAGTGTAGAAGAAGATGCAATTCTTAGATCACTTCGTTTAAGTTTAGGTATTGGAGAGGATTTGAATTCTCAAATCATTGAAGCTATCCGCTCACTTTTAGCTGAGTCTTAGCAGTTTTTCCGCCTTAGTTATATTCTTGCATCTCTTCCAGTGGTCAAGGCTGGTGATGTTAATTATGCGTCTTAAAACAATATTAGTAATTTTAATACTAACTTTTTCACTTTTTTCTATTTACTCTAATACCATGATTGATTCATTAGAGAGTGAAGAACAAATTGATTTTTCTTCAAAAAATTTAGATGGAGAAATTGGTGATTTGGTGTTTGGTTGGGCATTAACTGGTGAAAACAATGTAGCGGTTCAAAGTGATATGTTAAATGATTTCGATTTCGATTCAAATGGAGATATTTATGCCGTTGGAACCTTTTCTCATACTGAAGAATTTGGTGAAACAATCATAACATCATTAGCTTCACATGACGGATATATTGTAAAAATTTCAGAGGAAGGTGAGTGGGGTGCTGTGAAGACTTTTTCTAGTAGTTATGATTTTTCTTTGGAGAAAGTGTCAGTAAATAATGTTGGGAATATTGCGATAGCAGGTCATTTTTCCGATTCTACAATGGAATGTGATGATTTATCAATTAGTAATAATGATGATAATGGCGGATCAACAGATATATTCGTTGCAGTGTTGGATAGTAACTTTAATTGTCTTTGGCTGAATTCAATAGGTGGAGAAAATAATGATGTCGTTAAAGAACTAATCTTTAATGATGATGGAACAGTTTTGATGGGTGGAATGGTACAAGATATTGTGTATTTTGGAACACAAGGAACAGATGGAACTGCTGAAGACGGTTTTGTATGTAAATTTACAAATCAAGGTGATATTAATTGGGGCCATAGAATTAATGGAATTAATGATCAATCTGTAAATACAATCCTTGAAAATTCTGATGGAACCATTTTAGTAGGTGGAGATTCAGATAATAAGGCTGAAATTGATGGCGGAGGGGATAATAAAAGCTCTAATCAAGCAGGATATATACTGAAATTAGATAGTTCAGCAAATATTATTTCACTAGAGCCAATTCCTGGAGTAGTAATTGAAATTGCTAAAAATCCTACTAATTCAGATATATTTATTGCTGGTACTTTTTCTGGAACAAAAAGTTTCGGAGATATTTCTACCACTAGTATGGGATATAGGGATGTTTACGTGTCAAAATATATTTATCCTGATGATTTTTCAAATTTTAATCAAGCATCTAGTAGTGATGTTGTAGATTTATATTCTCTTTCTTTTACGCCTAGTGGTCATATACTTGTTGCTGGTTCTTGGGGTAAATTATTCGATGATTATGGATTGGAATTAGGGACTTTGAGTATCGATTCTAGTGATTATATTGATGCATTTGTTGCAACTCTTGATCCATATGGAGATTGGACTTGGGCAATTAGGGGAACTTCAGATAGAGACGATATTGCAAAGAAAGCTGTTATTGATTCTAAGGGTTCATTAATTATTGGTGGCACTTTTGCAATTTCTCATGAAAATGAGATTGAAAATTCTGTACCAGATGGACTTAGTTTTTTAGATTCAACTCTCGAACCAAATAGTCGTCAATCACACATGTATGTTTGGAAATTACTTGTTGATACTGATATGGATGGAATTGGTTCGATGCTTGATGATTGTGAAGGGGGTCAAACTGGATGGACTTCTATACCTGCTAATGACCGAGATTCTGATGGTTGTAGGGACTCTGATGAAGATCTTGATGACGATAATGATGGTATAAGTGATAATTCTGATAGTTGTCCCAAAGGTGAGATAAATTGGGTATCAGATATTTCTACAGATCCTGATGGCGATGGTTGTAGAATTGATTTGGAAGGTCCTTTTTTACCTGGTGATTTGGATTCTGATGGGGTGTCTGATGAATTCGATACTGATAGAAATAGCGCAGTGAAAGGTGAATCTCTCGTCGACCCAGCCCTTGGAGGAATTATTCAGATTGAAGATTTACCCGTCAATGCAACCTTAAATCGAACCGATTTTATTGATACTCCATTGCTATATTTGTTGGGCGATGACGA
>CEOV01055002.1_pt1 | contig 11646 bp, 13 predicted proteins | sample 530631 | NCBI WGS metagenome assembly CEOV01 (sample SAMEA2620756, study PRJEB7988) | marine metagenome | isolation source: saline water (ENVO:00002010), including
ATCGATCAATTAGTAGGGGGTATTAAATCTTGTTTTGGATATTGTGGTTCAAAAAATATATCTGAGATAAAAGATAAAGCACAATTTGTACAGATAACTTCTTCTGGAATAATAGAAAGTCATCCTCACGATATTAATATCACGAAAGATTCTCCTAATTATAGAAAGCCTGATTTTAACGTAGATTTATAAACTATTTAAATGTTTATATAAGTTAGATTTTTTATTTGCTGCTTTATTTTTATGAATAATACCTTTGGAAGCAACTTTATCAATCAATTTTACAGCTTCATTTAATTTTTTTTCAGCTAAATCTTTTTTATTTTCGTTTAGTACATTTTTAACAGCAGTACTAATTTTTGATTTATAAGATTTATTAATCAAATTTGCTTTTCGTGATTGCCTAACTCTTTTTAATTCTGAACCTTTTGCACTCATATTTATTATTTAATAATTAAAAATTAACCACGAAATATACGATTTATTTTTAGATAAGATACTATACTTAAATAAAATAAGTAAAAAATTAATTTAATTTAAGTTAAATTCTGTTATTAAAATTTTGGAGATTTTTTATGCATAAAGATTTTATTTCTTCCGTTTCTATTTTTGAAAAATTAGATGATACTGTTCTTGAAAAAATATCTTCACTTGTAAGTGTGAGAGAATATCCTAAAGGAAGTATGATTATCTTAGAAGAAGAATTTGGTGATATTGTTTTCATTATTAAAAAAGGAACAGTTAAAATAACAAGAGTTAATGATGAAGGAAAAGAAGTTATTTTAGCTATGTTAGGAGAAATGGAAGTCTTCGGTGAAATGGCAATAATTGATGGCGAATCAAGGTCAGCAAATGCGTTAGCTCAAGAAAATTGTGAGTTATTAGCAATAAGTAGCGAAGATTTTATAAATTTATTAAAAAATCATTTTTCTGTATCTTTGGGATTAATGGGAGAACTAGCCAAAAGACTTAGAAAATCTGATCAGCATATTGAAGCTTTATCTTTATCAGATGCTGAGCATCGTATAGGTGTATCAATATTAAATTTAGCTGAAGAAATAGGGGTGATTAGAAAAGGAAAAGTAACTATTGAAAACTTACCATTTCAGCAAGATATAGCTAATATGTCAGGAACTTCGAGGGAAACAGTATCTAGGATTTTAAAATTATTCGAAGATAGACAATTAATTTTAAAAGAAGGACATAGAGTATTAATTCCTGATTACTTGTTTTTTAAGAAGTCTTTTGGTTAAAAGTTGTGTTTGAAAAGTTATTATCCGAAATAAAGAAAAATAATTATAAGTCTATTTCAAAAGCAATCTCTCATGTAGAAAATAATAATTTTGATTTAATAAATAAGATTTCTTCATGTTTTCCATTTGATAAAAAGCCTCATAGAGTTGGAATTACTGGTCCTCCAGGTGCTGGTAAAAGTTCTATAACAAATTTATTAATAAAAAAATATAGAGAAAATAATTTAAAAGTGGCTGTTTTATTAGTAGATCCATCAAGTCCTTTTACAAAAGGTGCAGTATTAGGAGATCGAATAAGAATGCTTAACTATTATGATGACAATAATGTTTTTATAAGAAGTTTTGGTTCTAGAGGAAGCAAGGGTGGACTATCTAATAATATAAATGAAATTGCTGATATTTTTTCTTTAGCAAATTATGATATTATTATTTTTGAAACGGTTGGTGTAGGTCAAATTGAAATAGATGTTGTTGAACAAGTTGATTCAGTTATTTTAACTTTGGTTCCTGAGTCAGGTGATGATATTCAGATTCTTAAAGCAGGGATTTTAGAAATTGCTGATATTTTTGTTGTCAATAAATCTGATCGATCGGATTCAGATAAACTTATTGTTTCGCTGAAAAAAATTTTATCAAATGCTGATACTTTAGATCAAGATTATTGGAAAAACCCAATTTTAAAAACTATTGCAATTAAAGATGAAGGAATTGATGAATTAATTAATGAGTTAAATAATCACTTTAATTTTTTAAATAGTAAAGATAGTTTTAAAAATTATAAAATCGATAAAAGATATTCAAGTCAAGTTGAAAAAATTTTAACTAATAAACTTTTAAATTTATTTTGGAAAAAAAATAAAATTAGTAGTTTAAATAAAGAATTAGAAAAAAAATCTAAAGATAGAATTTCACCTTACGCATTCGTACAAAAATTATTAAATGATAAATAATAAATCAGACAAACCATTTTTTGATCATCTAGAAGAATTAAGACAAAGAGTAATAAAATGTTTTTTTTCAATTTTTTTATTTTCGATTCTAAGTTATTATTTTTCTAATCACATCATTACTTTTTTAATAAATCCGGTAGAAGACTTAAAAATCTCGTTCCAAGTTTTAAAAATTACTAGTATCTTTTTAATAAAAATCAGTTTATCTCTTATTTTTGGAATTTTATTATCTTTGCCAATTATCTTATATCAATTTTTAGTGTTTATTTTACCAGCATTTGAAAATAAAGTTACTATAAATAAAATATTTAAATATCTTTTTGTGAACATATTATTCTTTGTTGCTGGTTTAATATTTGGATACTATGTTTTAGTTCCAATTTCCTTGAAATTTTTTACTTCTTTATCTGTTTCATTAAACTACATCAATTTAAATTATACACTAGAAAATTATTTATTTTATATAGTTTGGTTAATGATTATATCATCTGTAGTTTTTCAATTACCATTTATTTTAATAATCTTCAATAGGATAGGAATTGTATCTAAAGATTATTTAAGAAGAAATAGACGAAGTATTATTTTAGCCTTTTTTATCATAGGAGCTTTTTTCACCCCTCCTGATCCATTAAGTCAAATTATTGTTGTTATTCCATTGTATTTGCTATTTGAAATAAGTATTTATTTTATGAAAATTAAAGAATGAAAAAAATAATCAATCATATAAGTAGTGAATTAAAAGATGATTTAGAAAAATATAATAAATATCTTGAAAAATCTTTAGAATCAAATGTTAACTTGATAAACAAGGTTATGAAATATGTTATAAAGTTTAAAGGAAAGCAATTTAGACCCTTGCTTTGTATTTTAAGCGCAAGACTAGTTGGAAAATCTAATGATATGACTTATTTATCTGCATCAACAGTAGAAATGTTGCACGTTGCAACTTTATTACATGATGATGTTGTAGATAAATCTTACATAAGGAGGGGGTGGCCAACAATCAATAAAATATGGGGAAATAAATTATCAGTTTTAATTGGTGATTATATGTTTTCTAAATCGTTAAGTAATATCTCATCTTTTAATAATTTTGAACATATAAAAATTTTATCAGATATTTCAAGAAGACTTAGTGAGGGAGAAATATTGCAAATAGAACATGCTAAATTTAAAAATATGTCTGAAGATATTTATTTCGAAATGATTTCTGATAAAACAGCTTCTTTGATAAGTGCATCCTGCAAATTGGGTTATTTGAGTGTATCTAATGATGATAAGAAAAATAATATTGAAAAATTTGGTGAGTATTTAGGTATAGCGTATCAGCTCAAAGATGATTTATTTGATGTTATTGGTAAATTAGAAGATATTGGAAAACCTGCTATGTTAGATTTAAAGAGAAATATGTTAACTCTTCCTTATATATATGTCATTAATAATCTAGATAAAAAAGATAAGATTTTATCAAAAATTAAATACTATGCAAAGAAAAATGATTACAATAATTTGAGAGATATAATTTATTCAAATGGAGGCATTGATTATACAAAACAAATGATTGACAAATTTTCAAATAAAGCATATAATCAATTAAAAGAATTTGAAGATTCTAAATATAAAAGTCTTTTGATTGATACAATTGAGTTTAACATGGAAAGAAAATTCTAAATGTTAAAGATTCTACCAAATTTAATTACAATTTCAAGAATTTTTTTAATGTTTCCTTTGATTTACTTCTTAAATCTAAACGAAAAGTTTTTCATTTATCAGATTTATTCTATAATATTTCTATTAATTATTTTTTTAACTGATGTTATTGATGGTTTTTTAGCAAGAAAATTGAATGTTGTTACTCAAAGTGGAAAAATACTTGACCCTGTTTCAGATAAAATTTGTTTAATGGTAATGTTGATTTTTTTAATTCAAAAATGTGGTATTATATTTTTAATATTTTTTATTTTGATTTCAATTAGAGATTTGCTTTTAATAACTCTAACTTGTTATCTAGCCATTAATTATAATTATATATCTCAAGCAAATCAATTAGGAAAAAATTTCATGTTTTCATGTGTAATTATGATAATTATGTTCGTATTTAATTTTAATTATTTTATATCATATGCATTTTATATTATTACAATACTTTTAATGCTTTTTAGTACTCTTGGTTATATGAAAACCCATTTAAATAATATTAAGAAATATGAAAATATTTAAAAATACTTTTTCAAAAATTTTCAATACTCAAACAAAAATTAAAGAAACCTTTTCTAATATTTTATCTTTCTCAACCCTAAGTAATGAGGATAAATCTAACATAGAAGAATGTTTATTAGAATCTGATTTAAGTTGGGATTTAACTCAGGAAACTTTAAAAAATTTAGAAAAAGTTAAGAAAAATGAGACATGGGAAAATGCTCTTTATAATTCATTAAAAAAATCAATCGAAAGTCTAGAAATACGCTCTCACGATTTGAAAAAAGTTATAATTATTGTTGGTGTTAATGGATCTGGTAAAACTACAAGTGCAGCGAAAATAGCAAATTTCTTTAAAGCAAACAAAAAATCAGTAACGCTTGTGGCCGCTGATACTTATAGAGCTGCAGCTGTTGAACAATTAAAGATATGGTCTCAAAGAACTAATATTAATTTTATTTCTAACCCTAATACGAAAGATCCAGCATCTATTGCATATGACGGTGTAAAGTCTGGAATTGCTAATAATGATGATTATGTAATAATCGATACTGCAGGGAGACTTCATACATCAAAAAATTTGATGAACGAGTTAGAAAAAATTTTTAGAGTAGTCAAAAGTATAACAGATGAAATATCTGTTTTTATATCAATTGATGGTAATACTGGCCAAAATGGTATTAGGCAGGCCGTTGAATTTGGTAAGGTATTACCACTTAGTAATGTTATATTAAATAAAATGGATGGGACAGCTAAAGGTGGTTCTGCTTTATCAATAATGTATAAAATGTTAATTCCAATTTCTTTTATTGGTGTTGGAGAATCATTTGAAGATTTAATAGAATTTGATTTAGATTACTATTTAAAATCACTAATTAAATAATTATGAATAATAATATATATTTTGTCAGTTTAGGTTGTGCCAAGAATTTAGTAGATTCAGAAATACTCATTGGTGGATTAAAGCATCAAGATTATAATATTGTAAATGATATAAAATTATCAGATACAATTATCATTAATACATGCGGATTTTTAGATGTAGCAAGAGAAGAATCAGTAGACTCTATAATCGAGTGTACAGATTTAAAGAAAAAAGGGTTAATTAAACAATTAATTGTTATGGGTTGCTTTTCTTCAAGATATAAAGATGATCTTATTAAAGAAATACCTGAAGTAGATGCTTTTTTTGGAACATCTGATCATTCTGAAATTTTATCTTTTATTACAGGAAAAGACTTTAAAAAAGATGATCCCGATTATTTTAGATCTTTGTTAACACCTAAACATTATGCTTATTTAAAAATTGCTGAAGGTTGCGATAATATTTGTTCTTTTTGTTCAATTCCAATGATGAGGGGGTTACAGAAGAGTAATACTCTTGAGCAAAATGTACTAGAAGCAAGTAATCTTGCCAAAAGAGGAGTTAAAGAACTTTTATTAATTGCTCAAGACTCAACAACCTATGGAACAGATTTACTTCCAAAATCATCACTTTACGAGCTTTTAGATGTATTAGATAACGTAAAAGATATTGAGTGGATTAGATTGCATTATGCTCATCCTGCACATTTAAGTAGAAAAATGATTAAAAGATTTTCTAGGTTAGAAAAATTAATTCCTTATATTGATATGCCAACTCAGCATGGTTCAGATAAGATGTTAAAAAATATGAAAAGAGGATTAAACTCTGCAGGAATAAAAAATAAAATTGATTTATTAAGGCAAGCTAATGAAAATATTGCAGTAAGAACTTCTGTTATTGTTGGTTTTCCAAATGAAACTGATAAGGATTTTGATAACCTCATCAATTTTGTAGAAGAAATAGAATTTGATAGATTAGGAGTTTTTAAATATTCTGAGGAAGAAGGTACAAGCGCAGCTATTGATTATAAAGATAATGTTCCAAAAAAAATAAAAGAAGAACGTTATGCAGAGATTATGAAAATTCAACAAAAAATAAATTTATCGAAAAATAAAAAAAGATTAAATAAAGTTGAAAAAATCATTATAGATGTATCAAACGAAGATGGATGGTCGCTGGGAAGGTCTTTTAGGGATGCACCTGAAATTGATAATTATGTAAAAATTAATACAAAGCTTGATGTTGGTAAATTTTATGATGTTAAGATTACAAATGCTTATGAATATGATGTTTTAGGAGAATTGATTAATTAAAAGAGAATTTGAAATATTAAAAATAGATCACATTGCTATTGCTTCAAAAGATTTCAATAATCTTAAATATTTATTTAATGATATTTTAGGATTAAAATCATCAAAAGAAGAAATTGTTCAATCTGAACTTGTTAATGTATTGAAATTAGGTACAGGAAAAAGTAATACAGTTATTGAGCTAGTAGAACCATTGAAAAATAATGAAACAATAAAAAAATTTTTAATGAAAAAAAATCAAGGAATTCATCATATAGCATTAACAGTCGATAATATTTTAAATGCTATTTCTTATTTAAAATATCATAAAATATTTTTAGTTTATGATAAACCTCAAATTGGTTCAGGTAATAAATTAATTAATTTTATTCACCCTAAATTTTCACCAGGTGTTTTGATAGAACTTTGTCAAGATAAATAATATAATTTGAATATTAAGGAAACAGTTAAAAACCTACCTAATAATCCAGGAGTATATTTTTTTAAAGATAAAAAAGAAAAAATTCTTTATATAGGTAAAGCAAAAAATTTAAAAAAAAGAGTTTCCTCTTACTTTAATAAAAGCAATAGTTCTTCAAAAAACAAGGTCATGATTTCAAAAGCAGCTAATATTGAAGTTATGATTGTTGAATCTGAAGTTGAGGCTTTAATAACTGAAGCAAATCTAATTAAAATTCATAAGCCTCATTATAATGTTTTTATGAAAGATGATAAAACTTTTCCATATATAATTATTTATAATGAAGATTTTCCAAGAGTAGAAATTATAAGAAAGAAAAAAATTTTTAAGGACAAAAATTTATATTTTGGTCCTTACACAGATGTATATTATTTAAAATCTGTTTTAAAAACACTTCATTCGGTATTTCCTTTAAAAACATGTGTTGACATTAGTAATTCTCGAAAAGCTAATAAGAAAACATGTTTTTGCGGTTTTTGTCTAAGTAAGAAAAAAGTGACAAAAAATAATTATAAAGAAATGATTTCTAAGGTAATTTCTTTTTTAAAAGGGAAAAATAATGACGTCAAAATGTATTTGAATAATATTATGTTAGAAGCAAGTAATAACATGCTATATGAAGAAGCTGCAAAAATAAGAAATCAAATATTTTCTTTAGAAGAGTTTATTAAAAAACAAAAAAAACTAACACAAAATTTTGAAAATCAAGATATTTTTAATATTTCTTATAAAGAAAGTTATGGTGTTGCATTTGTTATGCGTATAAGAAATGGTCTTCTAGTTGGAAAAGAAACTTTTAATTTAAAAATTAATAATATTTTTGATTTACCAAATGAAATAGATAAGTTTTTGATTCAATACTATCATTTGACTATGGATATACCAAAAGAAATTATTGTTCCTTGTAATCTTCAAAATAAGCAAAGTATTAAAAATTGGTTACTTGAACGATTTAATAAAAAAGTATCAATTATTTATCCAAAAATTGGTAGCAAAAAAAAATTACTTCAAATTTGTGTAAAAAATAATGATCTAAAATTAAAAGAAATATTATTTAATAAAATTAAAAGAAAAGATTATGTTCCAAAGATTTTATCAGATTTAAAAGAATCATTGAATATGTCAGTAATTCCTAAAAGAATAGAAGCCTTTGATAACTCTAATATTAATGGTAAAAATCCCGTTGCTGGCTTAGTATGTTTTGTCAATGGTAAGCCTCAAAAAAAAGAATACAGACATTTTAATATTAAAACAGTAAAAGGAATAGATGATTTTGAATCAATGAGAGAAGTTGTTTTCAGAAGATATAAAAGACAGTTAATAGAAAAAAATAAACTACCTGATTTAATATTAATTGATGGTGGTAAAGGTCAACTTTCTGCAGCCAAAAGTTCTCTTGATAAGCTAGGTTTAGACTATATTACTGTAATTGGTTTAGCAAAGAAGCTTGAAGATGTTTATTTGCCTGGAAAATCAGATCCACAAAATATAAGCAAAACATCACCATCATTATATTTATTGAGAAATATTAGAGACGAAGTTCATCGCTTTTCAATTAATTTTCATCGTAAAAAAAGGAAGAGTGATTTATTTAGTTCAAAATTAGATTCAGTTAAAGGGTTAGGTAAAAAAAGAATTAAAATGATTTGGGACAATTATGATAGTTTGAAAATGTTTATTGATGATGATTTAGAACAAGTAAAGACAAAAACAAGTTTACCTGAATCTTTAATAAAGAAAATTAAAAAATATTTAAATGAAAAAAATAATTCTAGTTAGGCATGCTGAATCATCTTTGAGTAGTTTTCAGATAAGTGATTTTGATAGACCATTAAGCAAAAATGGTATTTTAGAATCCAACTTAATATCATCTAAACTTAAAGAAAATAAAATAAGTATAGATTATTTTATTTCAAGTAGTGCAAATAGAGCTTTAAGTACTGCAAAAATTTTTGCTGAAAATTTAAATTTCAACTTTCAAAACATAGTAGTTAATGATAATATATATAATGCATCAATAAGCCACTTAATTGATATAATACATACTATACCTAATAATTTTAATGAAATAATAGTTTTTGGTCATAATCCATCACTTCACAAGTTATCACAAAATTTAACTAATAGTATTATCTATGAATTTCCTACCTGCTCAGCATTTTGTATCAAGTTTGATATAGAAAATTGGTCTGATCTAAATAACGGACAGAAAGAATTTTTTTTATATCCAAGTTTATTTTAATATTTATCTATAATCCTATTTCTTGATATATTGATTTTTACATAAATTATACTAGTGAAAAAGTTATATATATTTGTATTTATTTTGGCGTTATCATGTAATGATGATAAGCATATAAAATATTACAAAATTCCCAAATTAAAGGTAGTTAATAAAAATCAAGATTTTAAAATTGAGGATAGTCAATTATCTTTCACCTGGAATGTTCCAAGCAACTGGGTTATTGGCAAAGAATCATCAATGAGACTTGCAAGCTACACTATTGCCTATGATAATCTTTTTGCAGATGTTTCAGTTACAAATTTTTCAGGAGATGGTGGTGGTGTTGAGCAAAATGTCAATAGATGGAGGAGACAATTAAATCTTGAACCACAATCTATTGAACTTATTGAAAAAGATATTCAAAATAAAAAATCAGACTTAGGTAATTATAAATTTTTAAAAATAATTAATCCTACAAACGAAGAATCTGCTTTTTTATGTTCTATAATTACTGTAAAAAATAGTACTATTTTTGTTAAATTAAATGCTACTGCATCTGGAGTTGATAAATTAGAAAATCAGTTTTTAGAGTTTTGCTCTTCTTTTAAATTTTGAAAAATATAAATAAATATATTACGATTATAGGTTCTCCTAAAATATTTTCTTATACAGTTATGTGGTTAATTGTTTTAGTATTTATAGGAACAGTAGTTCAAAAAGACATTGGTCTTTATGCAGCGCAAATGGATTATTTTTCTAGTTGGTTTAAATGGATTGGTTTTATTCCATTGCCAAGTGGAAAAATAACAATGCTTGTAATGTTCATTAATTTATCATGCTATTTTTTTAGACCAAACATTTTTAATAAAAATAAACTTGGAATTACGATAACTCATTCTGGAGTTATACTAATGCTTCTTGGAGGAGGTTTAACATCATATTTTAGCTCAGAAGGAAGCGTTGTAATTGATGAAGGTAATAAATCAAATTTTTATGAAAATTATTACAATAAAGAATTTGCAGTAGTTGATACCTCAAGTCCTGATTATGATAGATTTGTAATTTTTGATAATCCCCTAATAAAAGTAAATAGTATATTATCAGATAAATCATTACCATTTGATATTGAAATTCTTGATTATTATGTCAACTGTAAACCAGTTTCAAGAATTTACGAAGGTGGTGATGAATTTAAAGGTATGGCTAAAAATTTTTTCCTTCAAGAACTTCCAAGTGAAAAAGAATATGAAAAAAATATTTCAGGTATTATATATAGATTAAAAAACTCAGATTCATTTGATGGGATTTATATAAATTATATTGGCCAGCCTATCACTCAATCATTAACTGTAGATGAAAAAGACTATATGTTACTTTTAAGAAGGCAGAGAACATACTTACCTTTTCAATTAGAGTTAATTGATTTTGAAAAAATCATGCATCCTGGAACTAACATTGCAAAAAGTTTTTCTTCTTTAGTCAATTTAATTGAAGAAAATGTACCAAGAAAAGTTTTGATTTCAATGAACGAACCTCTAAGACATAGAGGCTATACTTTTTATCAAGCTTCATTTATTGAAGATGGTCCAAAGCAAACAACTGTACTAGCAACTGTCAAAAATCATGGAAGATTATTTCCTTATATTTCAACAATTATTATGTCTATTGGTATATTGTATCACATGCTTTTAATGTTTCTAAGAAAGAAAAAAGTATGACTAGAAAATTTAATTTAGTAATAATTCTTTTATGTTCTTTTATTATTTCTTCAGAATTCACCTATAAAGATTTACCTGTTCTTCAATCTGGGAGGATTAAACCATTTGATACTTATGCAAGGAATCATTTGCTTCAATATTATGGTAAAAGTTCAATCAAAAAAACTGAATTTAATGATAAAGTAAAAGCAATTGATTGGATGTTTAATGTTTTTGTTAATCCTGGTGAGGAAATTGACAGGCAAATATTTAATATAAGAAATCCTGAAGTATCTTTTTCTTTAGGTTTAGATAAAAATGATGTGCATAGATATAGTTTTAACGAAATTATAACAGGCTTTAGAGAAAATCAAGAATTATTAGAAGTCCTGAAAATAAAAGATGAAGAAAATCAAAGTTTAGTTGATAAGCAGATTATTGAAATTTATCAAAATATTTTATCTTTTGATCAAATTTCACATAGTTTTTATTGTTTTTTACCTTTAGTAAGTTTCACTAATCAAACAAATAGAGATTTTATGGGTTTAGAAACAAACGAACCACTAAGCTACTCTTATTTTATGAGAAATTTTGATAAGTTTAGATTTTTACTTCAAAATTTAATTGATACAGATGAAAGTAAATGGAATGCATCACATTTAGAGCTAAGTCAAGTTGCTATGCAATT
>CEOV01015925.1_pt1 | contig 11514 bp, 4 predicted proteins | sample 530631 | NCBI WGS metagenome assembly CEOV01 (sample SAMEA2620756, study PRJEB7988) | marine metagenome | isolation source: saline water (ENVO:00002010), including
TAGGAAACTCTTGGAAATGGAATTGATGGTACATTTACTTCGATAGGTTCTTTTCCCTCTGAGATTCTAAATTCATTAACTGCATCAATTAAATTTTGATCGTTTTCTTTAATTTTACTCCAAATGTGTGAAATCATTCTCTCTTGAACACACATTACATCCTCATCACTGGCCCAAGCCATTTCAATATCAAATGAAATAAATTCATTCAAGTGTCGATATGTATCATGTTTTTCAGCTCTAAATGCTGGACCGATTTCAAAGACTCGCTCTAAATTTCCCATTACAGCCAATTGTTTGTATAATTGCGGACTTTGTGATAAATATGCATCTCTGTCAAAGTATTTTATTGGAAATAAATTGGTCCCCCCTTCAGCAGCAGCGGCTATGATTTTTGGACTATTTATTTCTCCAAAACCTTCTGAAATCAGATGTTCTCTTCCATATTGAAGTATTCTACTACGTAGTTTGAACATAGCATTAACGTGTGCTCGTCTTAAATCTAAAAATCGATTGTCTAATCTCACATCCATTCCAACATCTACTTTATCTGTAACTCCCAGTGGCATTGGGGTTTGAGCTAATGACAAAATTTTGACCTTATTCGCTACAATTTCATATTCAGTTGGTGGAGTTGGAGCTCCTTCTGGCACTCTTGGAGGCCTTTTTTCAGCAATTGTACCAATTACTTGTAATGTTGATTCACGACTTGCTGTTTGACATATTTCTAATTCTTCATCAGTAACATTTCCTTTTTTGATAAAAGCTTGTAAAGTTCCTGTCCCGTCACGTAATTTTATGAAACATACGGCACCTTTTCCTCTAATAATTTCTGCAAATCCGCATAATGTCACTTCAGAACCGACTAAGTCTTCTCCGTTTGAGTTTATTTCACCAAGTGTATTCGTTCGGTAGTTAGTAGGATGCCAATTGACTTCATCAGAGTCGCCCATGAGTATGCTACAGCATATACTCCTTCAATTTGGCGCAAAACCATAACCGAACTTTTGATGAACTAAATCAATTAGGGGGAGTTATGGCAGAACGACTTTTTACTTCAGAATCTGTTAGTTCAGGGCACCCAGACAAGTTATGTGATCAAATTAGTGATGCAATACTAGATGCATGTATTCAAGCAGACCCATATGCGAGAGTTGCGGTTGAAACATTAGTTAAAGGAATGGAAGAAAAAAGTTTGATTGTATTGGGTGGCGAAGTGACAGTAAAAGGAGAAGTTCCCGATTATGAAAAAATAGCTAGGGATGTTTGTTCCAAAGTTGGATATAATTCTCATTCGATAGGAATGGACGCAACAAGCGAAGAGTTATGTGAAGTAGTTGTTGCTATTACTACACAATCTCCAGATATATCTGATGGTGTAAATGTTGGAGGTGCTGGAGATCAAGGTATGATGTTCGGTTATGCTTGTACTGAGTCAGAATCATATCCTGGGTTGATTGGAACATATATGCCTCTTCCAAGTTTATTATCTCAAAAATTAACAAGAAGGTTAACAGAAGTTAGAGAAAAGAACATACTCCCTTGGGTCAGACCAGATGGGAAAAGTCAGGTTACAATTCAATATGATGATAATGGAACTCCAATAAGAGCATCTACCATTGTAATTGCAAATCAGCACAAGGATTTGATTGAAGAAACAGGTAGTGTTGAACTTGAACAGGAATATATTCAAAAAGAATTAAAAAACCATGTAATTGATTATGTAATACCAGAAAATTATGGTTTGATTGATTCAGAAACTAAAATAATTGTTAATGGGACTGGAAGATTTGTTGATCCAGGAGGCCCTTACGCTGATGCTGGATTAACAGGAAGAAAAATAATTGTAGATACTTATGGTGGTAGTGCTCCCCATGGTGGTGGTGCTTTTAGTGGAAAAGATCCAACAAAAGTTGATAGATCTGCAGCATACATGACAAGGTGGGTAGCAAAGCATGTAGTTGCTAGTGGTTTAGCAGATAAATGTTCAATTCAGGTTGCTTACGCGATTGGAAGAGAAGATCCTGTTAGCATTAATGTAAATACTGAGGGAACAGGTATAATTTCTGATAATGAAATAGAATCAAGAGTTTCCAAAGTTTTTGACTTTTCTCCAAAAATGATTATTGAAAATTTAGAACTTAGAAATCCAATTTATTTCGTTACTGCTTCTGGAGGTCATTTCGGAAGAGATTCTAATTCATTAGGGCATTTTACCTGGGAACGAATTATCCCAGAAAAAATGGAAATGTTGCGTAAGGAGTAATATTCTTTCCACGCCCCTTATAGGGGCGTATTATGTCCCGCGTGTTGTGTCAAAAAAGAATACTAACCGTCGAGCAGGAATTTTTTTGATATTTCTAGTTGCAATTTCTGCATTTTCTCCATTAATTTCCACTACTTCCGCCTCAGATGCAATTGAATTAAGTTTGTCAGAACAACACGTGTTAATTTCTCCAGGAACAACAACAAACTTAACTCTAACAATTCACAACAATGATTCACAAATTAATGATTATACTATCGAGTTAAATCCGAACTATAATTCAGCATGGAATATCAGTGTTATTGACTCGACTATTGAAGATGTACTTCCTACATTTTCAAGCTCTACAACAATTGTAGTGACATTGAACTCGTTAGCATTACTCTCGGATCAGACAACGATTGAATTTGTAGTAAATCAATCTGGTAGTTCTGAAAGTTCAACAATTGAAGCAATTTTATCAGTCCAACCTCACTTCGAAGCATCACTAGACATTAGTAATGTTGGAGTGGGGGGATTGGTTTTAGTTAATCCTGGTTCGACAGTAGATGTAGATGTAGATGTAATGAATCTCGGAAATATGAATGATACTATTTTGTTAGATGTTGTAGATGAACCGGATTTAGTTCAATGGTGGGATGATTATAATTCTGCTCAATCAGAACCTGTTGTAAATGGAAATGAGACTGTTACTTTGGTAGAGCCTGTAATGAATTCTGAATATGATATTTCTCAAAACAATGGTATGATTGATCTTTTAGTTAATGCATCTGGATTAACCCCTAATTTAGAATATCGTTTAGATATTGAAGCAGTTAATGAAACGGGGGTATATCTAAATGGCTGGATTAGCACGTTTAATTCCACTAATGGATTTGATTCAGAACCATTCTCTTGGCAAACAAATTATGAGGGTAATGTGACTATTTGGTCAAATATCAGTTTCAATAGCAGTGTATTAAGCAACGATTTTTCAAATATTTGTTTGTATGATACGTATGGATGTTCGATAGTTGCACAATATGGACTAACAGAAGGAACAATTACAGGAAGTGGAAACTTAAGTTATGCATATGACTCTAATGGTACAAATTATGTGCCAGGGACTTTGGTGGATGATGGAACTTTAATTGAAATTACAGCTATACCGGATACGAACTGGAGTTTTACAGAATTTACAGGGGACTCTAATTCTACATCAAGTCCTTTAGTAATCGAAATAGATTCAGACAAAACAATTGGTGCATTGTTTGAAGAAAATCAATCAGTAATTTTAATTCCAGAAATTAATGTGACAGTAAGTACAAACTCAACTCATATGTTTTCAATTTTTGAATTAACAAATTTAACACTTGGAGGAAATTATGAAATTTTATTCGAAGTACAAACAAATGATACTTTTCCAGTTCTGACTGATTTTGGTTGGGATAATTTCTCTGCTACCGCTTTAAACGATATGAGGTACTATAATTCTACATATTCTAATGACTCATATTGTATTAATGTAATTTTAAGTAATACTGGAATTGTTCTAGATTCTGATAGTGTATGTTTTGAAATCCCTAATAGCTCGGGTAGCAGTTCTACCTCAATGAGTATTAGTTTATCTAAAAATTCAAGAAATATCCCTACAGGTTGGGCAATATACTGGATAGATGATGTATTTACTAATATGACTCCAATGTCATCAGAAACAGGAGTGCTCAGAATCACAATACCAAACGGAACTGCACCTGGATATATAGGAATTAGATTGTGGGCATCAAGCACTCAAGGAAACGTATCAATGTCTACTGTAATTGTTATACAAGTAGGCTCTCAAGACTCAATATCTATTTCAGACAAGACGAATCATACTTGGTTACCAAACCAACCAGCAGAAGTATCTTTAGAAGTCACAAATACAGGGAATAGAGCTGTAGGTTATGATTATACTACTGAATCTTCTTCAGGCCCTTGTGATATTGCTATGGCTAGCTCTGGTTCAACATTGGAAGTTGGTGATTCAGAATTAGCCAAAGTATCCGTAAGACCTTGGGAAGTAGCACATAGAAATGATACATGTGAGTTCAGTTTTATTGCAACAAATAGATTGAATAGTGATGAGCATATTTTTGGAGTACAAGTAAGAATCGGGGTTAGCTGGGGATTGGAAATATATTCACCTGCATCTGAAACTCTAAAATCTGATGAAACAAAAACCGTTACTTTCACAGTTAAAAATTTAGGGACGGAACAAGATGAATTCAGAGTTGAAGTAACATCTCCTCAGGGGTTATCATCCTCAGCACCTCCGGGTTGGTTAACAATTTCAAGAGGTCAAACGAATGTTATTGATGTTGACTTTTCGTTGGATGAAGGTAGTAATTTATCGGGAATTAACAAAGTAACAATCAAATTAATTAGTATTAATGGCGTGATGGCACAAACTGATTACAATTTGGACATTGAAGGACTTCATGCATTCGATTTAATCGGACCTCAAGATTCTAGAGTGCTGATTGAATCAGGATCTTCAGCTCAATTATTAATTGATGTTGTAAATACTGGAACACAGACAAATAACTACGAATTAGAATCAGTCATAGGACTTCCATCATGTGTTAATTTAAATGGTACAAATTCTGATTTAACTAACGCAGAAGAGGATACTATTACTGAACTTTCAATTGGATTTTATGCGAATGCAAACTGTCAATCTGGTAATCATTTGTTAACTATCTTTGTCGAAGAATTAGATAGTGGAATTATAAATCAAATAGATGTAACAATCCAAGTATCTTCTTTAGGGGATGTAGATATTTCAGTTTCTAGAACCTCTCCAGTCGTAGGAGATGATGATTTTGAACAATTAACCTTGGCAGTAACAAATCTTGGATCTGATACATCTACTTTTGAGATTACCATTTTAGATGCATCAGGTTTTGATATTTCTCTAGAAAGTAGTATTTTGTCATTAACTCCTGGAGAAACAAGTACAATTAATTTTGAATTAAGAAGGACTACAGCTACGGGTACAATCGATATTACAATTTATGTTCAAGATACTTCAAAACCATCAATTTCAGATAATATAGTTATTACAGCTTTGGAACCAACTAGTATGGCTGAATTGATTATTCAAGTTTCAGATTCTAATGTTTTACCTGGAGACGTATTATCTGGAACTTTATTAGTTAGTAATCAAGGAAATCAAAATGATAATTTCACATTATCTTCAAACGGAATCTCGTGTGTAATTCAATCAAGTATTGAGATAGAGTCACAAAAATCCGTATCACTTCCATTTTCTTGTGATATACCTACAACCCAAGCAGCTGGAATGTATATCTTGACATTTACTGCAGTTTCAAATAATGATATTACAAAACAAAATTCAGAGACATTGCAATATCAAATATCTAGTGCATATATACAAGGTTCAGCGGTTGTTGATGTAGTTGTTTCTGAGACAGGAATTTCAATGAATTATGACGGTGGCGGAGTTGTAACAGTCACTGTGAAAAATTTACTAAATGAAGAAGTAAATGGAACACTAAGCATTGAGGGTTCAAGTGCTTCTTCATTTGAATTTACATGGGAGGGTTACATTGGTGATGCAGAATATCTGCTACCACCTAATTCACAAATGAGCATTGAGTTAACAATCAAACCATTAACAGATGCTGAAATTACAACCGAATTAAAAATTGTAGCTTTAAGCCAATTAACCTCTTCTTCAAATAGCGATAATAGTCAAACCTTAACTGTAAATGTTAATGGTTTAAGATTACCACCAAATGGTGTGGATTTGATGGTTGGAGAATTAGATGGAAACCAAACATTGATTGGACTATTTTCAGGATGGGGACTGGTCTTGCTCATTGTAATTTTAAAAATTAGAAAATTCAAGAATAGGAACAAAAATTCAGGAAATGAACTTTTATTAGCTTCTGTTGGAGATTTACCACCTATTGAAGAATTGCCTGTATTAGATGATTTACCGCAGATTGATGATTTACCACCGCCCACAATAGATTTACCGCCGCCAGTTGAAAATGATCCTTCAACCAGTAAATTAGAATCCGATGGGACAGTCAGGTGTACTGCATGTCAAGCAAAGCTCAGAACACCTGCAGGAAAATCACCACCATTCAGATTTAATTGTCCTAAATGTTCTGAAATCGTAAGGGTTTCTTAATTAAGTTTTATAGCGATTAAGAGAAATGCAGTATGCCCAAATGGGCCGTTTACAGGCCTAATTCCTCCCTTCATTGCTCTTCCCCATTTACGCTCAATTAATTCACCAGCCCATTCAATTTCTAATCCTAATTCTTCACAAGTATCCCATGAATCTTCAATTTGTGAAGTTACAGGGCAATAACAAGCTATTCTTCCTCCAGGGCGTAATAAATTTGAAACAGAAGAAATAGCTTTTGCATGTTCAGGTAAATCTAAAATGATTGCATCAAATTCATTACAAACTTCTGTAATTTCTCCTATTTTTTCTTCTAAAAAACCATCAAAATGTATATGATTACCTGGAGTGCACCCAGCCTTTAAACCAAATTCCATATTTTTCAATCCAACTTCAGAATGTTCTGCCCTTGGTTCTACAGTAATGTGTTTCCCCTCTAATCCTAAAATATTCTGAATTTGTATGGATAACCCTCCTGAACCTAAACCCGCTTCTAGGACTTTAGAATTAGATCCAATTCCTAATTTTGTGATCAATAATCCAGCGTCTTTTGGCTGAATTATCTGAGCCCTCCTTTTCATCCCAATTTGTCTTTCAGGTAATGATGCTGGAAGTACTACAAACTCTTTCGTTCCAATCAAAATTTTTTCACCAAATTGATTATTTTTGATAGTTTCTAGAGGATTAAAAACGCCTATGCCTTTAATCTTGATAGTCTCATTTTTTAATTCAACTAAAAATGTATTTTTAGACACATCTCTTAGTGCAATTATCTCTTCATTTTTAGGTTCGTTCACACATACCGCAGGAGGTCCTAATAGAAGCAAATTTTGCTTAATTTTTCAATTACCCTCTTACGTAGTAAGAGAACAAGAATAGCGAATCATTATAATGGTGTCAGCAAACGTGATACTATGAGCAACCATAGATTCTTAATCTTGGCCATTTGCACTTTGATGTTGACATCTACTAGTATCTTAGCATTTCATGAAATGGAAACCGAAGGCAGTGAGACTTCCTTGAAAATGAAAAATCAGCCAGATTATTCTGCAGCAAGTCCCCCAGCAACACCTTCTCATGGAGGAGTAGTGTTTGCTGAATATGTCGGAGCAACATGGTGTGGACCTTGTATGGGTGCATCTTCACCTTCTCTGAAACAGTTGGCTTATGATTTACCCAATGACTTCACATATGTTTCATTTGTAGATAGTAATCCAAACGATCACAGTTCAATTGGAAGAGTTAACCACATAATGACTAATTCTAATGGGTATCCCACAACAGCTTTCGCTGATGCATCTTCTGGCACATATTTCGTAGTTGGCGGAGGTGGTTCTGATACTGATGGAGATGGATATGCAGACAGTCAGTTTGATTCTGTATTTACTTCAGGAGGAAATATGGTAAATCCTCAAGATTATGACATTAAAGTGACTCAAGTAACTAACGGTAATAATCTAGATATTGAAATCGAAGCAGAATATCTTGGAACTGGCACTTCTACAGTTTACGTATATGCGGCAGTTACAGAAAAAGTATGTACAACTGCTTACGATGATGGTTCTTACCCTCATTACTGTTGGGCTGCTTGGTTAACAACAGGTGGAAATAAGAATGGCGCTGGTGGATTTCAAATGTTCACACTTTCAGCAAATTCCCCTCAAACTGCATCATGGACCGTACCTGCTAATACAGCAGGCGGAGGTGCGTCTAATACAGTGACAGTGGCAGCTCTAATGTCTGGACCGCACACAACTTGGAATGATTTTTATGTTGCAGGAAATAGTGATATGGGACCACTAATTGATGTTGAAGTAACATCATTCTCAGTTACAAATGATGATTGGAATGGAAATGGATTTGAAGTCGGAGATCAATTTAGTGTTTCTGCTTTAGTGACAAATAACGGTGACGAAGCTTACACATCAGGTGGTAGTTTGAATATATATCACGTTAAAGGGCCCAATCAAGAAGATTTAATCTACACTAATTCTTTACAAGCATTTTCAACATCTGGAGCCACACAAACCTTCCAAACAACGTTTGATTCAAGTTCAGTTTCTTCAAATGTGCAATCAACTAGCTTACGCGCAGAACTTGTAGGTTTGACCGCAGATAAGAATAGTGGTAATAATGCCAAGACATCAACTCACAATTTAGATAAGGCGCCTACAGCGAATAATCCCGTGTTGTTGACAAGTTCACAAGTTGAGAGAGGTCAAAAAATTAATGTTGAGGTTAATGCTAATTCTAATGACCAAGTAGATGACCTTTCAACGATGACTCCGACTTTACACGTTGGTCCTTCAGGAACTACAGATCAATGGTCAACTGAGTGGATAGATGGAACACCAACCTTGAGACCTGATGGTAATTTTTATCAATTCACTTTAGATGCTCCAGATACAGCTCCTGCAGGTTCATATGACATCAAGGTAATGTTTACAGATAACAGGGGACATAATAGTCAAGATGCGTTTAAAACTAATGCTTTTGAATTGATGAATGCAAAACCCGTTATTAACCCCTATCCAATACCTACAGTAAAGGTTTCAACGTCTGAAAAATTATCAATGATTGGACATATATCAGATGCGGAAACATCTAATGAGAATTTAGTTGTTACAAGTCAAAGCGCTAATTTTGTTGCATGGCATCCAGAAACTTTTGAATTAGAGGTTTTATTCAATGAAATCCCTACTAATGCAGATGGAGATGTACAAGTTGCAAGTATGTACGTAACAGTTGACGATGGAGTAGAGACACATTCAAACACATTATTGTTTAATGTAATTGAAAATGGAATGCCTAGGTGGGAAGCTCTACCTTCACAAGGATTTGATGAAGGGGGCCAGATATCTTTTGATTTGAGGCCTTATCTTTCTGACACTGATGATAATGGAAATCCTACCAGTGTAGATTTATTGGACGTTTCAGTTATTGGTAATGAGCATGAAAATATGGTAAAAACATCCTTATCAGGGTTTATTCTTTCTATAAACTCAGTTGATGATGATGTATTTGGATTAGTAAGTATAGATTTAAGAGCTAGCGATGGAATAAAGCAAAGTGATACAACATTAGTAGTCAATATTAATGGTATAAACGATGCTCCAACATTTGATGGATCAATTTTTGAAGATGAAATATTAGTTGTAGGTCAATCAAAAACATATGATCTCAAAGAAATTATTACAGATGTAGATGATTCTGATGAGGAGGCTAGGTTGTATACTACAATTTCAACTGATGAATCGGGAGCATTAACTTGGAGAGCAAGTTTAGGAGAATTAAATTTGAAATATATGACCCCTGGAGATCATACAGTTTTAGTTAGAACTGTGGATAGAAATTCAGATTTCAATGAGTACCAATTTACAATTCAAGTAGTTTCAGATTTACCTTTAACTGTAGTTAAAGATGAATTAGAGGTTGGGGATGTACTAGTAACTGTTGAAAATCTAAACCAAGGCCAAGTTCCAATATTTACCTTTGAACTACATAGCGATCTTGGTTTAACAGACTTACAAGGTTCGTTCCAAATCTGTAGTATCTCTTTAGGTGTTTGTTATGATCGTCAAGAATTCACATTTGAGGATGGAGAATCTCCTTGGACATTAGAAATAAAGCCTGCTGGAAAGTTATATGTTGAATCTGACGATGAACTTAAATTAGATCTATCTGCAATTGATGCTAATGGTTTTGATAGAGAAATGTCAGAGTATACAAAATGGTTCGTAACTGAAGGGGCAGGAGAAACGAATACAGATTCAACTCAATCAGGAACACAAGAGGACTTGACAGACGATGAGATTAATCAAAAGCTTAGTGACATAGAAGAAGAGTTATTGGTAATTAACGCTCAAATTAATTTAATTGTTGACGATAGTGATCCTCAGAAATTAATTTATCAAGAAGAAAAACAAGAACTACTTGATGAAAGAACAAGATTAGAATGTTTAAAATCAACATCAAATTGTAATTCAGTTGAAGCAAATGTTCAGAATTCAGTATTTGAATTTGACATGATGACAATGGGACTCGGAGGGTTTATTGCATTGTTAGTAGTCGTGTTAATGTTCTTACTATTTGCTAAAGGAAGAGATTCAGAACCTGAATGGAATTATGAAAATCCACATTTAGATTCATTAGCGAATTCAGCATATGGCGGCGCAGCACCAGTGTTTCAAAATACAATTGTTCCATCAGGACCACCAATACCTCCAGGAGGAATTCCTGCGGGTTGGACCATGGATCAATGGAGACATTATGGTCAAAGTTACCTAGATGGTAAACTTTGAAATTTAGAAATTTTTACGAGAATGATATTTATGAGCGAGGCTAATGTAGATTCTACTTCTGATATGAACGATGAAGTTCTGATTAATGATTCAGTCGAAGAATGGATAAAAACAGTAGAGTTTGAAACAACAAAAGATGTCCCAATACCTGAAAAAATGGTTGATCAAGTAATAGGACAAGAAGATGCAGCTATTGTAATTAAGAAAGCAGCGAAACAAAGAAGACACGTAATAATGATTGGTGATCCAGGCACTGGAAAATCTATGCTTGCAAAATCAATGGTTGAATTATTACCTGATGATGAATTAGAGGATTTACTTTGTTATCCTAATGAAGATGATGAAAATGAACCTAGAGTAAGAACTACTCCTGCGGGCAGAGCAGATAGAATTGTTAAGTCACAAAAACAACAAATAAAAATTCAACAAGAAAAGACAAACCGTACATTACTAATTGCAGTCGTCTTAATCGGATTCATACTTGCAATAGCAGCAATTCAGAGTGGTCAAATTATTACCTTAATTTTTGGAATGTTATTATTAGCATTTGGTTACATGTTTATTAGAAGTAGATTAACATCAGGAAGTGAAGCAAGAATTCCTAAAATCCTAGTAAAACATATGCACGATGATAAACCTCCATTTGTAGACGCAACAGCTACTTTAGCTGGTGCTCTATTGGGTGATGTTAGACATGACCCTTTCCAGTCAGGCGGTATGGAGACTCCAGCACACGAAAGAGTAGAAGCGGGGGCGATTCATAAAGCGCA
>CEOV01017109.1_pt1 | contig 11372 bp, 7 predicted proteins | sample 530631 | NCBI WGS metagenome assembly CEOV01 (sample SAMEA2620756, study PRJEB7988) | marine metagenome | isolation source: saline water (ENVO:00002010), including
GCTAAGGTGTATAGTAAAAGCAGGCAGGTGGACATAGTCTTTTCAAGGCATATCTCAATGTATTTGTGTCGCCAGCTTACTAAAAACTCCTTAACGCACATTGGAAACCACTTTGGCAAGCGAGATCATGCAACAATTATACACGCATGTAAAACAATTGAGGAAAAAATGAAAGATGACAAACAAACTGAAAAACTAATAAATAAAATTCAATCTGAATTGCAGTAAACAGGAGAAAAAATGACAACAATACTAATAATTGACGATGACAACGAACTAACAGAGCTGTTAGATGAATTTTTATCTGAGCACAAGTTTAAAACTAAAGTTTTTCACAATCCAATGGAAGCCCTGAGCTCTCTCAAGGCTTCTGTTCCAGATCTTATACTACTTGATATTATGATGCCAGAAATGGACGGGTTTCAACTATTGAGGAAAATACGAGAGACGCTGGATGTTCCAGTTATAATGCTTACAGCAAAAGGTGAAGTTTCAGATAAGGTGGTAGGCCTAGAACTCGGCGCAGATGATTATCTTGCAAAACCCTTTGAACCGAGAGAATTACTTGCTAGAATTCAGTCTATTCTACGAAGAGTTAATTCAAAGAACTCTATGGTTGATATTTTGAATTTTGAAAGCCTTGATATCAATAAAATAAAAGAAGAGGTTGTTTTGGATGGTAAAACCGTATCTCTTTCTACTTCAGAATTTGAAGCCTTGCTGCTGTTTGCAAATAATAGCAACAAGGTCTTAGATCGTGAGTTTCTTGTTGAAAATCTTCGTGGAATAACGTGGCAAACTTATGATAGGTCTGTGGATGTACTTGTAAGTCGATTAAGAAATAAGCTAGGAGAAACACCGGCTCGAACTCGGTTTATAAAAACAATTCACGGGGTGGGTTATAAGTTTATAGCTACGCCTTATAAAAAGTGATTCAGAAAATTTTTAACTCTATTTCAGGTTGGTTTAAAACAACTGCTAGCTGGTGGTTTACAACCCTCTTTGGCAAAATTGGAATTTTATTTATATTTGCAGCCTTTTCTCTTTCCTCGCTAACTTATTTTTTTACGGACTGGAGGTATACAGGAAAAGATGATATTTTAGACGCTCACGATGCATACCTTTATAACGAGCTTGTTGCCTCCTGGGGGTCTCCACCTGATATCAAAACTCTTGCAAATGAACTTGAAAATCTAAAACTAAAATGTACCGTTTTTAAATCTGATAATGACAAATACTGTGAAAACGATACTTTAATTTATTGGAGCAATCACCCCCGCCCAGTTGCTTTGTGTAACTACTTAAGCTATAGTTCAACAGAAAACTACTCCCTTTCTCACAATATAAAGTTTGATAATTATGTTTCTTTTGGTGATTTAGAATTTAATGATGATATTGTTCAAGCAACTTTTGTTGAGAGAAATGGCTATAAGTATTTGATTACTCTAGACATTCCCCCAACAACCCCTCCTACATTTGTTCCTTTCGTTTTGGTTGCATTTATTTCTCTTTATGTTTTATATCAGATGATAAGAAGATTTTTAAAACCAATTGCTCTTCTTCAAAAAAGAATAAATGATCTTGAAAAAGGAGACCTAAGCTCAAAGGTAATAGTTCGGGGTAATGACGAGCTTGCAGTATTAACAAAAAACTTCAATGAAATGGTTGAGGAAATAAATGATTTGCTTAAACAAAAAGAAAGGCTTCTGTCTGATGTAAGTCACGAGCTCCGGACACCTTTATCAAAAATCAGGCTATTGATTGATTTGCTAAAACCAAAAAAGAAATCCCTTTATCTTTCTAGTGAAATGGAAAAAGCTGGTGTTAATGGTGAAATAATTGAAAAAACAAAAGAGACCTTTTCTGAAGCTAATGAGAAGCTTGACAAAATTGATAAAAACATTTTGTATTTAGATTCTATTATTACCAATATTTTATTATCAGACCAAATGTCTTCCCCTTATACAAACCTAAAGATTGAAAAAACCACTATCTATGAGCTCATCAAGCAAGCCCAGGATTTGTCTTTTGTAAAAAATGTTGATGTTGTTGATAAAGACAGCCTGGTTAACGAGACTCTTGATGTTGATAAGGTTAAAATTGCTATTTCAATAAAAAATTTACTAGAAAACGCCTACAAGTATGCTGAAAAAGTTGAAAAAATACGAATATACCTTTCTAAAAAAGACTCTTTCTTTAATATAACAGTTAAAGATCGCGGGCCTGGCCTTGATTCCGAGCTGTTAAAGACGATAACAAAAAGATATGTTCGTGGTGACCACAAAAAGAAAGAGGGTGTAGGCCTTGGTCTTTCTATTTGCTATAAGGTTATGAGCTCTCATGGAGGTGTGATTGAAATTGGGAACAACCCAAATGGTGGTGCTTTTTTTACTCTTAAAATTCCACATAAAAAGCTTGGTTCTTCAAAAGAACTATAACATATTATATCTATGAAAAAAATAGTTTAAACAAAGTTTTGCTTATTGGTCGCCTAGGTGCAGACCCTGAGGCTCGCTATACTTCTGCTGGTGTTCCTGTTGTTTCTTTTTCACTTGCAACGAATGAGTTGTGGAAACAAAAAAATGGTGAATTTACTGAAAAAACTGAATGGCACAATATAGTAATATGGGACAAATTAGCAGAAGCTGCTCAAAAATCTCTCTCTAAAGGTCTTTTGGTTTCAATAGAGGGCAAGCTTCAAACAAGGTCTTGGGAAAATAAAGACGGTCAAAAATTAAAAACAACCGAAATTGTTTGTTCTGCATTCATTTTATTAGAAAAGAAATAAATTATTTTTTTCTTTTGTTTTTTATTTCAGCGTTTATATATTAATGTTGTAGTAATTAAATAATACCAAGGGGGTATATTAGTAGTGAAAAAGATTTTAATTATTTGTTGTTTTTCTTTCTTGTTAAGCAAGGGCTCTTCATATGGAGTTATTGTTGTATCCCCTGTTGAGTCTTATTTACAAAAAAAACAAGCGCAGCTTACACAGGTTGATTCTGGCGCCTCAGATAACTCTCTTGAATGGAAAAGAAGGCATAAAAGAAGAAAAAAATCTAGAAGGCCTCAGCGCGGTAGATAGAAGCCTTCAAATCGCACATGTCTAGTTCTCCAAGCTTTAAAGACTTAGAAGTTGTTGATAATATAAACCCTGATAGTAACTATTCGATTTTAGTTTCAATTCCAGAGTTTAATTGTGTTTGCCCTCGAACTGGTCTTCCTGATTTTGGATGTATTAATATAGAGTATACACCAAACAAGTATATCGTGGAGCTTAAATCTCTAAAATTATACATTGTTAAGTTTAGAAACTTGGGTATCTTTCATGAAGAGGTAACAAACAAAATATTGAAAGACTTTAGGTCTGCGTGTAAACCAAAAAAAATAAAAGTACATGGTGATTTTAGTCCAAGAGGCGGAATAAAAACAGAGGTTTTTTGTAAGGATTAAAATTTTTACAATATTTAAATTGTTTTATATAAATTAATAGCAAATAATATAGGTTTAATTACATGAAAACAACAACAAGGCTTAGTAACCGAAAAAGAAAAAATACTCACGGGTTTAAAAAACGAATGTCCACAAAGGCTGGACAAGCCGTTTTATCAAAAAGAAGAAAAAAAGGTAGAAAGCGCCTAACGGTCAGCGATTGAAAAGCCCTTTAAATTCTTTTTTAATCAAACAAACCATTAGAAGTTCTCTCCGTTTTTCTACAAAGAAAATTATATTTAGATATGTTGATTCAAAAAATCCAGGTATAATTTTTAGCCTAAGCAAAAACCTTGGATCTGCTGTAGAAAGAAACCTTTTTAAAAGAAGGGCTCGTTATTTTGTTAGAAGCAGGCTAAGCAAAAGCGTTACTGTTTTTATAAAACCAACTAAAAAATTAAAAAAAATAAAAAAACCATTAAATCATTTTAAATTATTTAATGAACATTTGGCAAAAAAGAATTTAAAACTATGAACGAAACGAAAAGAACTATTTTTACAGGCCTTGTTATTGGTTTGCTTACTCTTGCAATTCCTTTCTATTTACAGCTTATAGGGGTTGTACCAAGCGGCAAAACTGAAACAACAGTCAATCAGCCTCCAGAAAAAATAGCAAAAACACCGCCAGTAGAGCCTGTTTCTAAACAAAAAAAAGAAACAGACTTAAAGAGCCAAAAGTTTTCCCAAAAAAAAGACTTTACCATTGTTACCAATCAATATAAGGCTATCGTTACCAATCTAAGTGGTGGCTCAATCTTAAGCTTTGAAATGCACTCCTTCAATGAGGATGGATATAAATATGTTGGGGGATATGATGAAAATGGAAATTATTCAAAAAATATAAACTTAAACCTTTCTATTCCTGTGCAAAGCCCGTGCAGCCCGTGCCTGGAGGTTTATTCAAAAAGATATTTTGATGTTCCCTTTAAAATAGTAAGCCCAAATATTCGTCCTGGACAAACCCTTCGCTTAGAAAACAACGACTCTTTGGTTGTAGTTATGGAAAAAACAATTAATGATGAAACTGTTATAAAAAAAACAACTTTTTATGCGGACAAATATATTATTGATCATGATTATTCTCTTACTAATACACCTCAGCCTGTTTCTGTTGTTTGGGCAGATGGGATAAATTCAACTGAAAAAAATCTCTTTGAAGAAATAACATATTCGAGCGGCTATGTTGCTCAATCAAAAGAAATTAATTCCATTTCTTTTACACCAAAGAATGCAAATGACAAAGAAGACCGTGTTTCCTTTTCAGGAAAAACAGACTGGGTAGCAATTAGAAATAAATACTTTATAAACGCTTTAATTTCCAAAAATTCTTTTGGCGGTTCTTTGTCTGGGTCATCGCACCAACTAAACAATGAAAGCGTAATTCCTGTATATAAAATGGAATTAGAGTTTCCCTCATCTGAAGTTTCAGTCTCTCAGTTTTTTGGTCCACTGGATGTTGATGTTATTGAAAGCTCAAACACATATTTAGACAGGGTTATGAATTTTGGTTGGCTTCCAATTCAGCCTTTTAGCAGGTCTGTTTTATGGCTACTCAAAAAACTACATGTTCTTGGCATTAATTATGGTGTTATTTTAATACTTTTTGCTTTTATGATAAGAATTATAACGGGGCCACTAACTAGAAAAAGCTTTGAATCAACACAGAAAATGCAAAAAATCCAACCTCGATTAAAAAAAATACAAGAAAAATATAAAAATGATTCTCAGCGCCTTAACAAAGAAATGGTTGCTCTTTATAAAGAAACGGGAGTTAACCCCCTGGGAGGCTGTCTTCCAATGTTAATTCAAATGCCATTACTTTTTTCTTTGTTTATTGTTTTTCGTTCAACGATTGAGTTTAGGGGGGCCCCGTTTTTTGGATGGATAAGCAACCTTTCTCAGCCAGACACAATATTTGATTTATCTTTTTCTATTCCTCTTTACGGTAATCAGGTTGCCTTTCTTCCTTTTTTATTGGGCATTTCTATGTTTCTAACCCAAAGACTTTCTATGGCCACTATGGATAAAAACACCAAGCCCATGATGTATATGATGACTGGTTTTTTCTTTATTTTATTTAATTCTTTTCCATCTGGTTTAAACCTATATTATACTGTTTATAATTTCTTAAACTATTTTCAACAAAGATCAATAAAGGGTAAATAATTTGTGTATAACGCTCAAGACAACATTGTTGCTTTAGCTACAATTCCAGGAAAGTCTGCACTAAATGTTATAAGGTGCTCTGGCCAATCTTGTTTATTGCTTTACAAAAAACTTTTCAAACAAAAAAAAGATCCCAAACCAAACTATGTTCAGCTTAAAACGGCTTTTTTTGGTGGAAAAATAATAGACAGGTGTATGGTTACTTTTTATAAAAATCCCAAAAGCTATACTGGTGAAAACATGCTAGAGATTTCTTCTCATGGAGGCTCTGTTATTGCAATGAAAATAATACAAGCTATTGAGTCTATGTCTTTTAGGCCAGCCTCGCCTGGAGAATTTACATACAGATCTTTTATTAATGGAAAGATGAATCTTGCTCAAGCAGAGTTTGTTCAAACAGCTATTGACTCGAAAAATAGCCTGGATTCTTTTTTTTCTATTAAAAATATTGAAGGTGCTTTTTCTGCTCAGATTGATACTATTTCTTCAGAAATTAAAAGTATTCTTACTTATATGGAGCATGAGCTCGATTTTAATGAGAGCGAAATTGAATTTGAAACACAAGAAGCTTATATAAAAAAAATAAACAACGCTATCGGTCTTATAGAAAAAACTAAAAAACTATCATATATGGCGAAAGATAATAAAAGCAGTGTTTTAATAGCTCTTGTTGGAAAAACAAATGTGGGTAAATCTAGTCTTTTTAATAAAATTTTAGGCTACGAAAGATCTATTGTTACAAATAAAAAAGGAACAACAAGAGACACTGTGGAGGCAGACTTTATAATTAATAATATTAATGTCAGGCTTGTTGATACTGCAGGAATAAGAAAAACCAAAGAAATGGTTGAAAAAGAGGGTATTTCTCGAACATATAAAACCATACAGGGCTCTGATATCGTTATTTTTGTTGACGATTCTTCTCCAGCAAAAAACATCGTGCCTTTTTTAAAAATTATTGAAAATAAAAAAACCCTGCTTATTAAAAGCAAAAGTGATTTAAAGGGGTATAAAAAAGAAAAGGGTGCGCTAAGCGTTTCATCAAAAAGCGAAGAGGGCTTAAAAACGCTTATAAAGAAGCTTAACAAAGAGGTTTCCCACTATAAAGAAAAATTTATTGATAGCTACAGATTTTTAATTAATAATAGACAAAAAAATATTTTGGACTCCGTTTCGAAACATTTAAAAGACGCTCTAGTTTCATACAAAAACACAAATGATGTTGTGGTGCTTTCTTCTTACCTGAGGACAGCATACGAAAAACTCTGTGAAATTCAGGGCTATAAAGATAAAGATGAAATTATAAACACTATTTTTAAGGGATTTTGTGTTGGAAAATAGTGTATATATTGTTGGTGGTGGCCACGCAGGAGTAGAAGCCGCGTTTGCACTTAGTAGAATGAAAATAAAAAGCACTATTATTTCAATGGATGATAATGCACTGGGAAGGCTGTCGTGCAACCCGGCAATAGGCGGACTTGCAAAAAGTCAGCTTGTAAAAGAAATAGATGCACTCGGTGGAATAATGGGGCAGGCAGCCGATTTAAACGGGATACAGTTCAAAACACTAAACAAAACAAAAGGAAGGGCGGTTTGGGCTACAAGAGCCCAGGTAGATAAAAAAAACTACCCAAAATATATAAAAACACTAATAAGCGACGATAAAAACATTATAACCCTGGAAGATGAGGTGTATGATATTATAGTAAAAGAAAATAAGCTTAAGGGGTTAAGGCTAAGGAAAGGCGGAACAATAAAAACGAGCGCAGCAATAATAACATGCGGAACCTTTCTTAATGGACTTATTCACATAGGTTTTAACAATTATCAAGCTGGAAGAATGGGCGAAAAAGGCTCTTATGGCCTAACAGAGGCTTTAATAAAAAACGGCCTTAAATCAGGCAGGCTAAAAACGGGAACGCCTCCAAGAATAAGCAAAAAAAGCATAAACCTTAATCTCTGTGAAGAGGCCCCCGGAGATAAAGAGCCATCTTTTTTTTCAATTTTTAGCGGAAAACCTAAAAATCTAAATGAAAAATGCTACCTCGTTAACACAAACCTAAATACTCACAAGGTTATTAACAAAAGAATAAAAGAATCAGCGATGTTTTCGGGAAAAATAAAGGGTGTTGGACCACGATACTGCCCCAGCATTGAAGACAAAATTTTTAGGTTCAAAGAAAGGCCATCGCACCACCTTTTTTTAGAGCCAGAATGGTCAGGATCAGACCAAATATATGTTAACGGTTTTTCAACTTCCTTGCCTGAAAAAACACAGAAGGACGCTCTTAGGACCATTCCTGCCCTTAAAGACGTTCAGTTTATAAGGCCGGGATATGCAATTGAATATGACTACATACCCCCCAGGCAACTAAAATCAAGCCTTGAAACAAAAAAAATAAACGGTCTTTTTTTAGCAGGTCAAATTAACGGGACCTCAGGCTATGAGGAGGCTGCTGCACAAGGCCTTGTTGCAGGAATTAATGCCGCTCTATATACAAAAAAAGAAAAACCCTTCATCTTTAAAAGAACCGACTCATATATAGGTGTAATGGTTGACGATCTTGTTACAAGCCACCTAGATGAACCCTATAGAATGTTTACCTCAAGAGCTGAGCACAGACTTTACCTTAGACAAGACAATGCCCTCTCAAGGCTTTCTAATCATGCTAAAAATCTTGGCTTGTTTTCTCCTGCTCACAAAAAAGCTTTCAATAAATATGTTAATACAAAAAAACAACTGTCTTCTTTTATTGAGCAGTCTGTTGTTTTTAAAAATAAAAAAGAAAAAATAAAAAATCTTTTAAAGAGACCTGATTACGACTATTTTAAAATAAACAGTAAAAACGAAAAAAGTCTACCTTACTACAATCGTTGTTTTTTTGAGATTGAAACATCTATTAAATATGATGGCTATATAGAAAATGAAAAGGAAAGAATAGAAAAAAATAAGAAACTTGAAAACTTTTTAATCCCATCCGGCTTTTCATATTCTGCGCTTCCTGGTTTATCAAAAGAGTCTGCCGAAAGACTTGCTGCAGTAAAGCCCGAAACTCTTGGTCAGGCTTCTCGTGTTTTTGGAATAAGGCCAACAGACATTACAATAATTGGCTCAAAAATAAAAAATTTAAAAAGCTAAAGTTTCACGTGAAACATTCATCAAAAAACCTTCTTCCAAATATAAAAAAAACTGTAGAAAAAAATAAAAAAACTGTTCTTTTTCTTGAAAGCTGGTCCTCTCTTCCTCTTGTAATTAATTCTCTTAAAAAGCCTTGTTCTATTGTTTGCGATGAGGGGCTATTTGACGACATTTCATCTTCTTTTGATCTTTTGAGCAGCAATATTGCTTTTATTCCATCTGTTGATAAAGATGAGAACTTGTCAAGCTCTTATCACCAGGAAATGTTTGAAAGGGCTTCTGCCTTAGTGTCTTGTTCTTCCGATGATATTGGTCTTTTTGTAGTAGACAAAGCCTCGGTTAAAACACCTCTTTTTTATAGTGAAGGGCCCAAGCCTTTTGTTTTTTGTGGAGAAAGTACAAAAAGAGAAGATTTTCTGATTTTTTTAAAAGAAAATAAATACGAACACACAGACGTTGTATCTGAGCCAGGAGAGTATGCTTCCAGGGGTGGTGTTTTAGATGTGTTTTCATTTAGTAGCAAATACCCTTTTCGGGTTGGTTTTTTAGGGGGAAGCGCCAAAGCTCTTGTTTTTAATCCCGTCAGCGGGGATGTAGTTCGAGAAGAAGCAAGTGTAAAGGTTTTTCCATACCCACAAAAACCTCTTTATTCAGTAAAAGATAAAATTAATAGGCAAAAGTTTATTGTCTTTTGTAAAAAAGAAAAAATAATTATTAAAAATACCCAGATTAAAAGTGGAGCGACATTTACTTTAAAAAACCCTATTAAAACTATTAAATATTCTGACTACAAAAAAAACAAAGACAAAAAAATCATTTTTTGTTCTTTTTTACTTTCAAGCGGGTGTAAGTATAAAGATACATACTATCTACCAAGCTGGTATGTTGATGGTAAAAATAATTTAAGTACAAAAAAAATTCCTGTTGTAGGCAGGCTTAACCACGGGGACTATTATGTTCACGATGTTTTTGGTGTTTGCCAATACACTGGAAACATTGAAGCTTCCGACGACAATAAAAAAGGTTTTGTTGCCTTACGCTTTTCTGATGGTAGAATAACCTTGAGCGTTGGTTTTTTAAATAAACTTCATTTTTTTGCACCAAAAGGATCTAATTGTGAGCTTGGGAGTTTTAGCAAAAATAAAAAATGGCTAAAACAAAGAAGTAGGGCTGAGCAGGCGGCTAAAGATTTTTCTGAAAGCATTTTATCTTCTTATGTTGAGAGAGACTCTTCTTTAATACCTCCTTTTAAATATGATGAGGATTTGTTTAATCTTTTTTTATCAGAGTTTAAATATCTTGATACAAAAGACCAGTCTTTAGCATGGTTAAAAATAAAAGAAGACCTTTCCTCAGAGCGTCCAATGCACAGACTTCTTTGTGGAGACGTTGGATTTGGAAAAACCGAAATAGCAATAAGAGCCGTTTTTTATGCTTTTATTAATAACAAAAAAGCCATTGTTCTTGCTCCAACAACGATTCTTTCTCAGCAGCTTTATGCTTGCTTTAATGATAGGCTTGAGGCTTTTGGTTGTAATATAGCACAGGTTTCAAGACTAACTAAAAGCAACAAAGAAAAATTTAAAAAGTTTTTATTGGGAAAGACTGATGTTTTAATAGGAACTCACTCTATTATAAAAAATCAAGATGTTCTTAAAAAAGCCTCTCTTCTTATAGTTGATGAAGAACACCGCTTTGGTGTTAAGGATAAGGAAAAAATTATCGAAGTTTCACCGCGTTGTAATTTTTTAAGCATGTCAGCAACCCCCATCCCTAGAACCCTTCAGTTTGCTCTTTCCGGCATAAGAAACATAAGTACGCTTTTAACAGCTCCCGTAGAAAGACGCCCAATAATAACAAATATTCATGTCTTTAGTTTTAAAACAATAATAAACTATATTTTAAAGGAGCTTAATCGTAATGGTCAAGTATATTTTGTTGATAACTCTGTTGATAGCTTAAAAAAAATGTTTAATTATTTTCAAAAAGAGCTTCCAAACATAAAGTCTTCTTATCTTCATGGTGGTATGGAAAAAAACAATATAAAAAAAACGATGGCTACGTTTAGAGAAAAAAAATCTTCCGTTCTTTTTTCAACTACCATTATTGAAAGCGGTATTGATGTTTCTGCTGCCAACACTATAATAATCAACAATGCTCATATGTTTGGTCTTTCTCAACTACACCAGCTTAGGGGGCGTGTTGGGCGCTCAGATGTTCAATCTTACGCCGCGCTTTTTATACCTAAAAACAGAAAAATTACAAACGAAGGGGAGGAAAGACTTGCCTCCTTAAGAAGACATTCTTCTTTGGGCTCTGGCTACAGTCTTTCTTTAGAAGACCTTCAAATCAGAGGCTCAGGCAGTATGTTTGGGTATAAGCAAAGCGGTGAGTCGACCGTAGGATTTAATCTTTATTCTAAAATTCTTTCTAAAACGATGCGCAATGGTTTTTATGTGGACAGCTCTCAAGACCCTGTAATAGATATAGATAGTGCATATATTTCTTCATCAATAATAAAAGATCAAGATCAAAAAGTTTTTTATTATAAAAAAGTTTCAGATTGCTTAGATGA
>CEOV01014978.1_pt1 | contig 11344 bp, 10 predicted proteins | sample 530631 | NCBI WGS metagenome assembly CEOV01 (sample SAMEA2620756, study PRJEB7988) | marine metagenome | isolation source: saline water (ENVO:00002010), including
GAAGATGCTCACCACTCTTTTGATAGAGAAATGGAGTTAACTACAATAGGGCACGGTTATACACTTGGTGATTGTTTCTTTCCAATGAATGATGAAGGTACCTTATTTTTAAGTGAATTTTGGAAAATCCCAATTAATTCTCCCACAATGCAAGAGTTGGCATTATTGACCTGCGCAGGAAGGGGACCAACAATGGGTGGGAATGAGGAAGCTAGAGAAAAATCATTTAAATTTGCCGCAGATTTTTTTAGCAAAAATCTAATGAATTAACTTTTTTAAAAAATTCTCTTAAAAAGATAATTTATTTGTTAGTTTTCAGTATGGGGACGCGCTATAAAATTCTATTTTTAATAATTTCTTTATTCATAATAATAAATTATGCTGTAAATGTTTTTTTGAGTCCAGTAGAAGTTTCGTATGAAGGCATAAATGAAGAGCTTTCATTATCAGATGATGTGGAAGTATTGTTCGATGATTATGGTGTTCCAAGCGTTTTTGCTGTCAGCGATTCTGATATGTTTAAAGTAGCAGGTTATTTGGGTGCTAGAGATAGATTGTTTCAAATGGCCTTTTTAAAATATGCATATAAAGGTCAACTTAGTGCTGTTGTTAATGATACACTTTTTACAGAAGATCGTTTTTTAAGAACACTTGGTTTTGAAAAAATTGCTCAAAAAACTTTGAACAAAGTACCTTCAGATATTCTCGCACACTTAGAAGACACGTGCTATGGAATAAATGCCTATGTCCAAAGTTTATCTCCATCAGAATATCCGCTTGAATTTAAATTATTACAAATAGATGAACTTCCTACTTTTGAACCTCTTGATATTGTTGCATTAAGTACAATGATGGCTTGGGAATTGCAAGGAGGATGGGATTCTGAACTATTCTTTGGAGCAATTAATGAACAACTTGGTCCAGATTATTTATCAGAAATTTTACCATCTTATGATCCAAATTTTGTTACTATCTCTTCAAATGACGTGTTATTAAAATCATTTAAGCAGTATGCCAGCGATACTGAAAATTTGAGAAATTTATTAAAAACTGATAGAGATGGTTACGGTTCTAATGCATGGGCAGTTTCTGGAACAAAAACCAAATCTGGTAAGCCTTTACTAGCTAATGATCCACATCTTGCATACAATTTACCTCCTTGGTGGTATGAAATTCGTTTAAAAAGTAATAATTATAACTTTGGAGGTTATGGTTTGTATGGTATTCCTTTGCCTGTAATAGGACATAATGAAAATATTGGATGGGGCTTTACAAATGTCATGACAGATGATATGGATTTTTATATTGAATCATTAAACGAAGATCAAACACAATATTATGTTGACGGTGAATGGAGAGATTTAATAATTGAAGAAGAAGAATTGGTTCTTAAATCAGGTTCTAAACGTAAAATTATTATTAGATCTACTCATAGAGGTCCAATCATATCTGAAATACATCGAGACGCCAAAGCTTTGAATAAAGCTATATCATTTAGATGGACAGAATTTGATGCGTTTGACGAAACCACTGGCTTATTTATGCTTGCAAAAGCAAAAAATTGGGAAGATTTTAATGAAGCTTCAAAGTTGTTTGGAGCTCCTGGACAAAATTGGACGTACGCTGATAAAGAAGGAAATATTGGATGGAGACCAAGTACAAAAATTCCTATCAGACTTGATGCTGATAAACTTGTTCCTTTTGATGGAACTACAACGAAGTATGATTGGCAAGGATACATTCCCTTTGATGAAATGCCATTCTCTTTTAATCCTGAAAAAGGATATATTTCAAACGGAAATAATAAAATTGTTGGTAACGAATATCCTTATTATATATCCAGATATTGGGCTGATCCTAGTAGAGCTACTCAAATTGATAGGAGATTAAACACGGACATAAAATTATCAACTGAAGATATGAAATCTATTCTTAATGAAGTAACTGCTCCATTTGGCCAACAATACGCTCCACTTTTTGTTCAGAACTATTCGTTAGGTTTTTCAGATAACGCAGATAAAATATATGAAATGCTAAAAGATTGGGATGGTGTTGAATCATTAGATTCAAAAGGGGCTGTTGCATTTCATGCAATTTATATTCACCTTGTTCAAAATATATTTCAAGATGAGTTGCAGAGCTTTGGTGATGGTTCATTTGATACATTCTATAGCCTTAAATACATAAGAACGCAAGCGATTAGAAGCATTTTTGATGGTAAGACTAATCTTTGGGTTGATGATGTAAAAACTGTCAAAAAAGAGACTCTTAACGATATTGTGAACAAGTCTTTTGAGGACGCATTTATTTTTCTTAAAGATAAATATGGAAATCCTTCAGAACTTATATGGGGAGATGTTCATCAAGTTACTTATGAACATAATTTAGATGCAGATCCTCTGGTTCAAAAATTAATAAATTTTAGTGTTGGACCATTTCCAATGGCAGGCTCAGAAATGACTCCTAGAGCTGCAAGCTATTCTGTTAGCAAGCCTTTTGATGTTCGAGCAGGTTCCTCAATGAGAAGAATAATTGATTTTTCTGATTTTGATAATGGTTTTAGCATACTTCCAACTGGGCAATCTGGATTATTTAGATCCAAACATTATCGTGATCAAACAGAGATGTATAATAGAGGAGAATTCAAGCCATTTATGTTTACTTATGATGCTATAAATTCTTCAAAATCATCAAAATTAGTATTCAAATCAAAATAAGTATTTGCAAAATTTTATTTTATGTTTTAATATTTTCTCGTGAAAAATAACTCAAAAACATGGAAGTGGTATTTTCAAGTCGGGGGATCTGTCTTGTAAGCCAAGTTCATGTAAACAAGATTTTGAAACCCCGTTTATCGGGGTTTTTTTTTACATAAAATGAAAAATAAATTATCAAAAAAAGAATTTAACTTGCTTGCAAAAGATGGAAGAAAAGTTGTGCCTTTTTTCAAAAGAATAATGGCAGATACGATTACACCTACTGCAGCTTGGGCAAATTTATCAATGCACTCCGATTACGGATTCATTCTTGAATCTGTGGAGAAAGCAAAGAAAAATGGTAGATATTCTTATGTTGGCATAAATCCATCAAGGATTTTTGAATATGACCAGAGGTCTTTATTTGAGGTTATTAATGGTAAACGAAAAAAAATAGATGCTAACTTCTTTGATTTTTTGAAAAATTTAAATGATTCACATAAAAGCCAAAAACTAGATCAACTTCCACATTTTACAGGAGGAATTGTTGGTTACTTTGGATATGAAATGATTGATTTTTTCGAAAATGTTCCAGTTAAAAAAACGAAATATTTACAAATACCTGATTCAAAATTTATGCTTTTTGAAGACATAATAGTTTTTGATCACTTAAATGGTGACGCCATTGTAGTATCAAACGTCAATCTTGAAAGAAGTGAAAATTTAAATGAACTTTTTGATGAGGCTAATTCTAGAGTTGATTCTATTGGAAATTTATTACATTCGAATCACGAATTTAGAACTCCATTAGTCACAAAATCATTTCCTACAATCTCTAACTTTAAAAAAAGTGAATTTGAAAAAATTGTAAATAAAGCAAAAAAATATGTTAAGTCTGGCGATATTTTTCAAGTTGTTTTGAGTCAAAGATTTGAGCGAAAAACCTTATCAGAACCTTTGAATGTTTACAGAGCATTAAGGTCTATTAATCCTTCACCATATATGTTCCATTTAAAAATTGATTCATTTGATGTTATTGGTGCTTCTCCTGAGCTTATGATTAAAGTTCAAGAAGGTGAAGTTGAAATTCGTCCAATAGCTGGTACTAGATTGAGGGGTAAAAATGCAACTGAAGATGAAAGAAATGCTCAAGATTTGTTAAACGATAAAAAGGAATTAGCTGAACACTTGATGTTGCTTGATTTAGGAAGAAATGATGTTGGAAGAGTTTCTGAATTTGATAGTGTCAAAATTAAAGAAAAAATGAATATTGAGATGTATTCACATGTGATGCACATCGTTTCAGATGTCAGAGGAAAACTTATGAAAGATAAAAACATTTTTGATGCTTTAAAAAGTGGTTTTCCTGCCGGTACAGTTTCAGGAGCACCAAAGATAAGAGCAATGGAGATAATTAATGAATTAGAAAATGATAGTAGGGGTATTTTCTCAGGAGCGATTGGTTTTATAGATTTTAACGGAAACTTAAACACTTGCATCTCAATAAGAACTATGATTTTAAAAAACGAAATTGCATACTTTCAAGCTGGAGCTGGTATTGTTTATGATTCGATTCCATCAAAAGAGTATGATGAAACTGTAAATAAAGCAAAAGTCATGAATGCTGCAATTGATCTTGCTGAAAATGGATTGATAAAATGATACTTGTTATCGATAACTACGATAGCTTTACTTATAATCTTGTGCAATATATTGGTGATATAAAAAAAGATATTGTTACCAAAAGAAATGATGAAACGTCCTTAAAAAATGTTAAAGAAATTAATCCTTCCCATATAGTTATTTCTCCTGGGCCGGGAAAACCTGAAAACGCAGGAAATATTGTTGAAGTCATTCGACATTTTTATCAAAAAGTTCCAATATTAGGTGTTTGTTTAGGACATCAGGCAATTGGATATGCTTTTGGTGGTGAAATAGTTCAAGCGAAAAAAATTATGCATGGTAAAGTCTCAAATGTTAATCATTTTGGTTCAAAATTATTTAAAGGTATAAATGATAGCTTTAATGCCACTAGATATCATTCGCTAATTGTTGATAAAGCCTCTTTACCTACTTGCTTGGAAGTAATTGCTGAAACTGATAATAAAACCATCATGGGACTTAAACACAAGACTTCAAATCTTTATGGAGTTCAATTTCACCCTGAATCGATTGCTACAAAAGATGGTAAAGTCATAATTAAAAATTTTTTGGAAATATAGATGATTGAATCAATAAAAAAAGTTGTAAAAAAAGAAAACCTCAACGAGAATGAAGCTTTTGAAATTATGCTGGAATTAATGAAAGGAAATCTAGATGACGTTCAAATTGCAGCTTTATTAGTTGGTTTAAGGTCAAAAGGAGAAACAGTTGATGAAATAACTGGTTTTGCAAAAGCTATGCGACATACTATGATTGAATTAGATCTTAATTTTCCTGCTATTGATATGTGTGGTACAGGCGGAGATTATTCTGGGACATTTAATATTTCAACTGCATCCTCAATTGTTGTGGCTGGAGCAGGAATAAAGGTAGCTAAACACGGTAATAGATCTATGACATCAAAATCAGGTTCAGCTGATGTTCTCGAAGCATTGAACGTAGATATAAATAAATCAAATGAAAATTGCATTCGAAGTTTGGAAAAAAATAATATATGTTTCATGTTTGCTCCAAATTTTCATCCAGCTGTAAAAAATGCTATGAATGTTAGAAGTAAATTAAAAATTAAAACAGTTTTTAATATTTTAGGTCCATTATGTAATCCTGCAAATGTTAAAAATCAAGCAATGGGAGTTTTTGAACCATCATTGACTAAAATTCAAACACAAGTTTTAAAAAATTTAGGTTCAAAGAATGTTATGGTTTTTAACGGAGACGATGGCCTTGATGAGCTTACTACAACTTGCGATTCTAATATTTCTTATTTTTTAAATGATAGTAAAATTATCAATTTAAAATTTGATCCAAAGTCTATAGGAATTTCATTGTCCAAACATGAAGATTTACAGGGAGGTACTTCAGATATTAATGCAAAAATTATTTTGGATATTTTAAATGGAAAAAAAGGTCCTAACAGAGATATAGTTTTGCTGAATGCCGCTGCAGGAATCATGGTTGGAGGTAAAGCAACGTCTTTAAAAGAAGGTTATTCTTTAGCGGAAGAATCAGTCGATTCGTTATCGGCTCTGAAGGTATTGAAAGGTATTCAAAAGTGAATATTTTAGATAAGATTTTGAATCATAAAAAAACAGAAATTGAGAAAATTCCTGAAATACATTTAGAAAGCTCCAACTATAAAAGACTCAGTTTAAAAAAAGCTTTAAAAGGAGGCAAAATATCTATAATTGCAGAAATAAAATTTGCATCACCAAGTGAGGGGATAATTCTTAAAAAGGGTGAACATATTCAAATTGCTAAAGATTATGAAAATGCTGGCGCTGCAGCTATTTCTGTTCTAACTGATAGACGATTTTTTAATGGTGATATTAAATTTTTAAAGGATATTAAAAATGCAGTGAACATTCCTGTTATGCAAAAAGATTTTATCATAAGTAAAAAACAAATTTTACAAGGAATGAGCCATGGCTCTGACGCTTTCTTATTAATTGCTGAAGCCTTGAACTATAATGATTTGGCAGACCTTTATAACTTTGGATTAAATGAAAAAATGGAAACATTAGTAGAAATTCACGACAGAAAAAACCTTTTAGCTATTAACGAGCTTAGTCCTACAATTGTAGGCGTGAATTGTAGAAATTTAAAAAAAATGGAACTTGATTTTTCAAGATTTGAGAGATTTTTTCCAAAACTACCTAAAGATTCGCTTAAAGTTGCAGAAAGTGGTTTTAAAAGTATTAAAAAAATAAAAATTGTTGAACAACTGGGATATGATGCCATACTTATGGGAACATCTTTGATGAAAAGTAAAAATCCCGGAAAAAAACTTGAACGAATTATAAAAGAGTTATGATAGATTTGAAAATTTGCGGTATAACTAATTATAAAGACGCTTTGCATGCAAAAAATGCAGGGGCAACTGCAATTGGGATGATATTTTACGGTAAAAGCCCAAGATGTGTTGATATAGAAAATGCAAAAAAAATCAGCATGAGTTCTTCTGGGTTAAAAAAAATTGGCATTTTTGTAAATGAGAGTAAAAATATTATTAATGATGTCATAAATGAATTAAATCTTGATGCAATTCAGCTACATGGAAATGAAACACCTGAATTTTGTAATAATTTCAAAGTTCCGGTCATAAAAGCTTTATCTGTTTCAAAAAAAAGTGATTTAAATGTAATAAATAATTATGATGTACACGCAATTCTGCTTGATAATAGGACAAGAAATCAATTTGGAGGCACTGGTAAAATCTTTAATTGGAAAATAATTGAAAATGTTAAATTCAATCTTCCAATAATACTATCAGGGGGTTTAAATGAGAATAATATTTTGGATGGTATTAATCAGATCAATCCTCATGCAGTTGATATAAATAGTGGTGTTGAAAAAAGTCCTGGATTAAAAAGTAAGTCAAAAATCTTTAGGATTGTCAAAATTTTAAAACAAACAAAAAAGAAGGAGTTTAGTTTTGGATAGTTTAGTTAAAAAATATAATATGCCTGATAAGTATGGGCATTTTGAAGAATTTGGTGGAAAATATGTTCCTGAAACTCTTATTCCTGCATTGGATGAATTAGAGCAGGAATATTTAAAGAGCAAAAAAGATAAAAATTTCCAAAAAGAATTTTTTAATTTGCTTAAACATTACGGAGGTAGACCAACTCCACTTTATTTAGCTAAAAATATTTCTGTTGAACTAGGTTTTAATGTATGGCTTAAAAGGGAAGATCTAAATCATACCGGTGCACATAAAATAAACAATGCCCTTGGACAAATTTTATTGGCACATAGAATGGGAAAAAAAAGAATTATTGCTGAAACAGGAGCAGGACAACATGGTGTAGCTACTGCAGCAGCAGCTGCTAAATTTGGTTTAGAATGTATTGTTTATATGGGCGAGGAAGACATTGAGCGTCAAAAGCTAAATGTGTTTAAAATTAATTTAATGGGTGCAAAAGTTATACCTGTTACTTCCGGATCTAAAACTTTAAAAGATGCCACAAATGAAGCAATTAGGGATTGGGTAACAAATGTAGAAGATACATTTTACATTATTGGTTCTTCTGTTGGACCTCATCCATACCCAATGCTTGTTCGTGATTTTCAATCTGTAATTGGTACTGAAACAAAAAAACAATTTACAGATATGACCAATAAAAAATTACCTGACAGACTTATAGCATGTGTTGGTGGTGGGTCTAATGCTCTTGGCTTATTTTATCCTTTCATTGATGATGATGTAAAAATAGTTGGAGTTGAAGCTGCAGGAAAGGGGATTGATACAAATCAGCATGCTGCTACTCTTACGAAGGGTGAATTTGGTGTATTACATGGTGCAGCATCAATGTTACTACAAAGTATGGATGGTCAAATTGCTTTACCTTATTCTTTATCTGCAGGTTTAGATTATCCAGGAATTGGTCCAGAACACAGTTATCTTCAAAAAACCAAAAGAGTTGAATATTCATCAGCAACGGATGATGAAGCGTTAGAAGCATTCAAGTGGTTGTCTGAAAAAGAGGGAATAATTCCAGCTTTAGAAACTGCACATGCTGTTGCTTATTTAAAAAATAAAAATAATAATATCAAAAAAAATGAACATGTTATTTTGAATTTATCTGGAAGAGGAGATAAAGATATAAATACTATTGCAAAGGAATTGGGTATTGAATTATGAATAGAATAAAAGAACTTTTTGCAACAGATTCTAAAAAATTAATAGTATTTATTACTGCAGGTTTTCCAAATAAAGATAGTACGAAGAATTTAGTTTTGGAAGCAATTAAAGGAGGAGCTGATATGATTGAGATAGGAATTCCTTTTTCAGATCCTCAAGCAGATGGACCAGTTATTCAAGAAGCAAACGAAATAGCTTTAAAAAATGGAATTACGCTACTTGAAATTTTTGAACAAGTAAAGGAGATTAGAAAGGAAACTGATGTCCCTATTGCGCTAATGGGTTATTATAATCCAATTCTTAGGATGGGTACAAAGGATTTCATAAAAAAATGTAATGATGCAGAAATTGATGGGGTTATTCTTCCAGATTTACCTCTTGATGAATCTGTTGAATTTTGTAATAATTTAAAGAATAAAAATATTTCTCCGATACTTCTTGTAGCTCCAAATACTTCGGAAAAAAGAATTAAGAAAATTTCAAAACTTGCAGGAGATCTAATATATGCTGTAAGTATTTTAGGTATTACAGGTAATGACTTGAGTTCAAAAAATAATTTGAAGAACTACTTAGCAAAAGTAAAAGATAATAGCGAAACGCCATTTATGGTAGGCTTTGGTATAAGTACAAATGATGATGTTAATTGGTTTAATAGTTTTTCAGATGGGGCTGTAGTTGGATCTGCAGTTATAAAAAAAGTTCTCAAAGATACAAAAAAGGGTGTTGTTGAAAATTTTGTAAAAAACCTAAAAAAATAATTTTTGTTTCTCAATTAGATTTTTATCACTAATATGCTCTGATGAAAAATTTTAACAACTATTATTTCTATTTTAGATGCAGGGGGACTATAGGCGCCTGATAGAATAATTATATCACAAACTATAGAAACCCTAGCAAAAAATGTTAGGGTTTTTTTTTGGAGGAATTATGATTGAAATAAATAATGAAAGAAAAAATATTGATAACATTGATAATATGATTTTTGACCTTTTAGTAGATAGGTTAGATCCTGTTATAAAGATTGGTGAAATCAAATCTAAGAATAATATACCAATTGAAGATTCGAAGCGAGAAAATTCCATTTATGCTAGAATTGATGCAAGATTTTCTCAAAAAGAAGCAAAATATTTAAAAGAAATATACCAAAGTGTAATTTCTGCTTCTAAGAAAATTGAAGGGAATGAATTATGAGTAAGTGGACTAAAAATTCTTGGGAAAATTTCACCGTTAAACATATTCCTGAATACAAGGATAAAGATGCTTTAAAAAAAGCGTTAAAGAAGATTGAAAAATTTCCACCATTGGTTTTTGCCGGTGAATGTAATATTCTTAAAGAAAAACTTGCTTCAGCTGTTGAAGGTAAAGCTTTTTTAATTCAAGGTGGTGATTGTGCTGAAAGTTTTAAGGAATTTAATGCTAATAGCATAAGAGATACATTTAGAGTGATTTTACAAATGAGTGCCATTTTTACCGCAAAAATGAAGGTACCAGTAATTAAAGTAGGAAGAATTGCTGGTCAATTTGCTAAACCTAGATCATCTGATTTTGAAACAGTTAATGATAAAACATTACCAAGTTATTTTGGAGATTCAATAAATAGCATTGAATTTTCTGAACAAAAGAGAGAACCTAACCCTTCAAGACTTTTAAGAGCTTATTCACAATCAGCATCTACACTTAATCTTATTAGATCTTTTGCACAAGGCGGATTTGCAAATTTAAGAAAAGTAAATTCCTGGAATATGGGTTTTGTAAAAGCTACACCCGAGGGAAAAAAATATGAAAAAATAGCAAACCAAATAAATGAATATCTTGATTTCATTGAGGCTATTGGTGTAAATATTTCCTCTGTAGACTATCTAAATTCAGTAGATTTTTATACAAGTCATGAAGCATTGCATTTACCATTTGAATCTGCACTTACAAGAACAGATTCAATTTCTGGCAAAACTTTTGCTACTTCATCGCACATGGTTTGGATTGGTGATAGGACTAGATTCGTAGATAGTGCTCATGTTGAATATTGTTCTGGAATTAATAATCCTATTGGTATTAAGTGTGGACCAAGTTTAGATCCTAAAGAGCTCATTAAAATAATTGATAAAATTAATCCAGATAATGAGCCTGGAAAAATTTCTTTGATCTTTAGATATGGTAAAAACAAAGTCCGTAAATATCTTCCAGGATTAATTGACGAAATAACAAAAAATGGAAAAAAAGTTTTATGGGTATCAGACCCAATGCATGGTAATACAATAAAATCTTCCTCAGGACTAAAAACTAGAGATTTTAGTTCTTTATTAAACGAAACTTCAGAGGCAATAAAGATTCTTAAGGATAAAGGATGTCATTTGGGTGGAATACACCTAGAAATGACCGGACAAAATGTTACTGAGTGTACAGGTGGTATTTATAAACTGAGCGATGAGGATTTAAATTCAAGATATCATACGCATTGCGATCCAAGATTGAATGCTAATCAAGCGCTAGAACTCTCTTTCAATATTGCGGAGGAGCTGCAAGGTTAAATGCTAGTTCAAGGTACATTGCAACTTCCAGGAGATAAATCTATTTCTCATAGAGCAATTATGCTTTCAGCCATAGCTGAGGGAGTTAGTTATGTTAGAAATTTAAATGATGGAGCTGATCTGCAGTCAACAATTAATATTTTGAAAGATTGTGGAGCTTCAATACAAGAAAGAGATAATGAAATAGTAATTAATGGAAAAGAACTTCATTCTCCATCAAATGATCTTGATTGTGGTAATTCAGGAACTACTACTAGACTGGTTGCAGGACTATTAGCTTCCCAAAAATTAACATTTTCTTTAATTGGAGATGAATC
>CEOV01064023.1_pt1 | contig 11324 bp, 9 predicted proteins | sample 530631 | NCBI WGS metagenome assembly CEOV01 (sample SAMEA2620756, study PRJEB7988) | marine metagenome | isolation source: saline water (ENVO:00002010), including
ATATGTCTTGCAGCCATTTCCCCGCTAACCAATGCATTTCCAACACCCTCGCCTGAAAAAGGATCGACTAGCGATGCAGCATCACCAACCAATCTGACACCATTCATAGTATTCCTGCGAGGTTGTAATTTCTCTTTTTTACGCGGAGACCCGAAAGGTAATTGCCATCCTTTGGCACTTCCTGGAACTAATTCAGCCTCGCTAAATCTTTCTTTGAATAGCGGGTGATTCGCTATTACATCTTTCTGCATTGCCTTCAATTTCTTTTTTTGTTTGTCCATAAGACTCATTACCATACCAATTCCAACATTTACTACCCCTTCAGAAACTGGGAAAAGCCAAAAATACCCAGGTACCACTGTATCTACAAAGTGAATTTCTATGTCTCCGACATTTTCTGTACACCCTTTAACATTCTTCCAATACTCTCTGTATCCTCCACAGTAATGAGTTCTATCGACCATATTTTCTGCATAACTATCTTCAACTAGAGCCTTAGCAACAGGACACATGTATCCCCCAGCCCCAATAATCTCCGTAGAGAGGTAAGTCATTTCTTTTCCACTTCTCCCCCCGATTTTAACAGTGATGCCGGCTGCATGACGATTATCCCCACTCCCTTTACCAGGGTCTTCACCGCCATTCCCATCATCGAAAATGACATTTTTCACATTCCCCCCCTGAATAACAGAACCACCAGCATCTCGAACGAGTTTTTGGCATTCATCAAACAGTAGATGATCAAATTGAATTCTTGGTAATGAGTATCCAGCTTCCATTCTTTCAACATCTTCTTCTGGCAGTGCAACCCTCACAGTATTTCCTTTTGGTGAAGAAAATTTAATTCCCGTAACCCTGAAGTGAGGCGTCATTTCTAATTTTGATTTTACGCCTAAATTTTTGACGTGGCTTAGAGATTTGCCACCAACTGCATCTCCACAGACTTTGTCTCTGGGCCAAACTCCCTTTTCAATTAACAGAACTTTCTTACCGCCTTTAGCGAGATATCCTGCTGCAGATGAGCCACCAGGTCCACCCCCCACTACAATTGCATCAAATTTACTTCCATCCGCAGGAATATCACCGGTCTCGATGGGCATCTCCCACGATTGAAGTTGACTAGCCATGGTTAACCCAGAAAGCACACGCCTCTTGAGGCTTCGCGTCAAACATCAGTTCAATAGTACAAATTACAACCATTATACTCATGCGGTGAATCGCACTGGATAACTTATGGGCGAGAACGATTCATCATTGATGGGTTCTGATTTTCTCGCATCAAAAGCTTCTTTTGGCCAAAGAAGAAAGGCAATTTACGCATTATTAGCCGTTACTTTAGTATGGGGTGCTACTTTTATCTGGATGAAACAAGCATTGGATAATTTAGATGAAGAGAAGATAATTTATGGTAAGAATGCGGTGGTTGCAACCTTGGTTGCAGCTAGATTTGCAATCGCTTCTATAGTCATGATCGCCTTCTTTTCTAAAGCAAGAGCCGCTCTTTCAGATAAAGTAATGTGGAAAGACGGAATATTGTTGGGAGTGCTAATGTTTCTTGCATATTTTTCCCAAATGGTAGGATTAGACGACATAGACCCTTCCGTCTCGGCATTTTTAACTTCTTTATATGTGGTTTTTACAGCCATTATTACTACATTTATGGCTAAAAAACGCCCTACTAGAATATTATTGTGTGGCGTAATTTTAGCAACCTTTGGCGCCGGCTTTATTGAAGGCCCTCCGCATTTATCTTGGGGATTAGGAGAGATACTAACAGTTATTTGCGCAGCATTATTTGCTCTGCATATTATATTTACACAAAAAATAACTCAGCTTCGAGATCCAATCGGAGTGTCTACAACCTCCTTTTTCGTAGTTACAATTTGCTCGGTATTGATGATATACTTGTTAGGTCTAATCGAAGGAGATATTGCGGATTGGAATTTACTACTATCAAATGGCGTTTTAGTGCCAGTATTACTGCTTGGATTAGGCGGGACATTTTTCTGTTTACTTTTACTAAATTTATTTCAAAGATACCTTCATCCTGTACAAGCAGCAATTATCTATGCCTTAGAACCCGTATGGGCCACAACAATAGCATTGGCCCTTGGAATGGTACATTGGAATGTGTGGATAATTGTTGGTGGAGGCTCTCTATTTGTCGGGAATATAATAGTTGAAGCATTTGGTAGTCAGCAAGACCCTAACGAGTAATAATGATTACAAGCGCATCGTTCAAAGCCCTCCTATCATTAGACCTAATTGGGCGAGTGCATGTCAGACGAATCTAGCGATGATTTTGAGGGATTTGGAAGTAAAGCAGTTCATTCTGGAACTAAACATGTAGGGGATGCAGTTAACACGCCCATTTTTCAATCCTCCACGTACAAGCTTACAGATGAAAGATATGCTGGATGGGCAGCTGGAGCACATCACACACTTCTCTATGCTAGAATTACATCTGTCAATGCTGAAGCGGTTTGTGATAAATTACGCGCTCTAGAAGAAGGCGAAGATGCAGAAGTATTTGCATCAGGAATGGCGGCTATATCTACTACACTAATGACTTTTTTATCCTCTGGAGATCATATTGTTGCCTCTACTGATGTTTATGGTGGTACATACGGACTTTTAACAGAAGAAATGCCAAGATTTGGCATAGAGGTATCAATGGCCGATATGACAGATCCTTCATCCTATGAAGCAGCAATTCAGCCAAACACTAAGATTCTATACATCGAGACTTTGACCAATCCTGTATTGAAAGTGTGCGATATCGAAGCTATGGCGGCCATTGCTAAGAAGCACAATCTGCTGTGCATTATTGACAATACATTCGCATCACCCTGGGGCTGTCAACCATTAAAATTCGGAGCTGATTTAGTAATCCATTCAACTACTAAATATCTAGGCGGACATTCAGATATTATCGGTGGAGGAGTTGTTGGATCAAGGGAGCATATTGAGAACATATTCCATCGTAAAGTTCACTTTGGCGGCAGCGCAGATCCTCACAATTGTTATCTTTTAGAGAGAGGAATGCGTACATTACACGTTAGAATGCCAAAAATTTGCTCTAATGCCGCTGAACTAGCAAGGCGTTTAGAAGCTCATCCATTAATCGAGAAAGTAAACCACCCTTCCTTGAAATCTCATGATGATTACGAGGTTGCGCAAAGAATTATGCCGAAAGGTACTGGCATGATTGGCTTTGTCGTGAAAGGAGGCGACCAAGCCGCACTTGCATTTATGAGGGGACTTACGATGATATACGAGGCAACCAGCCTAGGCGGAGTAGAATCATTGGTTGAATGCCCATTTAACTCAAGTCATATGATGATACCTGAAGAGGTCCGACATGCTGCAGGACTGGTTCCAGGATATGTCAGAATGAGTATCGGAATTGAGGATATTGAAGATTTGTGGGCAGACATTGAAAGAGGATTTGACAAGCTGAAATAATCAGTTTTCACCGATGTCTCTACGTAATTGAGCAATTGCATCATCCCACGATTTTTTCATTTCGGGAACATGATTATCCTCACATGAAAGAAGATTTTCTCCAGATTTAACAAGCTCTTTAGTGGCGTTCATCCAAGCAGTTGCACGATTTCGTGCATCTCCATCAAAATGCCACTCTTGGCCAGTGGATCGCCCAACTGCTAGTAGCCAAGCCCACGATGCAGCAGCCTTATCGATTGAATCGTGTCGGGCTGTTGCCATTCTTTCAGCTTTACCCAAACCATCCATTAAGCCAATACGGACTAAGTCATGAATTTGTCCAGTAGCCCCTCCCAATTCTCCGACTTTTGTGGTAAACCTAGAAGTCAACTTAGCTGATTCTCTAGCAGAATCAAGACCCTTCAAAAACGTTCCAAACGGCTTAGGTTTTTTGTTTTGTTTTTCCCAAATTTGTTCGCCCTCATCTCCAGAGATACCTATACTTTCCAGTGCTGAAAGCCCATAATCTTCCCAAAGAGCGGTGAGAATATCACCACAACTAGCCCCTTCAATCACCTCAACAGTTGGTGTTTTCCTTTCAGAAATTTCACCCCTAGCGTTGATCCTTAAACCCTCATCTTCATTGGAAATATTTTCTACACAAGAAGTCAAAATATGTCCTGCTAGTTCTCTTTCCCCAACTGAACCGGCATTATCGGAAAGAGCCTCAAGAATTTTTTCATATTCTAATTCCCCAATCCATTTCGAGTTGATAATTAAACCCTCATCGATAGAATCTAGGATTGAACGCTTGATAGCTTTAGCAATAACGCCTTCGTTCATAGTCAAACCTTGCCATGCGTCTATTATTTTGCCTACGTTCTCCTTGGTTTCTTTTGACATTTCTTTATCTAATGGCCACCCCTCAGGAATCCAAACGCCTTCAATATCCACAATTGATGGTAAAAATGGAGGTAACATTGAAAGCGCAAGATGGTGAATAAACGAGGACTCCTTTTTCGTTATTGTTTCAATCGAATCAAAGCCTATTGCTACTATTTGCCCTTTTTTGAAAGATAATTTAACATAACCGTTACCGGTTGAAACCGAATCCTTTACATCAGAAAAATTAACATCTTTGGTATGCCATATTTTGTTTCCTTCAGATTCCTTAATTACAAAATCAAACCTCGATCGTGATAAAACATCAGTCACCCATTCATCTGGCGGATTAGGGTCAGGACCCGTACAGACAAAACCACCTTTCCACGAGAAAAAGTACATGCCTCTTTTGGCATGTTCTTCCCAAGGAAGCATTCGGAGTGTGAGGTTAGAATAATTTTGCAATCCTGCGAGATAACCTTGTTTTCCATCACCCCTTCTTACATAGGATGCAGTACCAAATGAGGAGGATGAAAATTTTCCTACAGTGGAGAATTCTGTGTCGTGACAAGCATGCAAAGAGCCAGCAAAAGCCTTTGCTACAGGGTCTCCTCTTTTTGCCATCATTCGTTTTCCTAGCCATTTAATATCATTCTTTTTCTTGATTATTTTTTCTAATTCCCTGAGAGTTTTGGTAACAGGATCAGTCCGCCCCCAGCGTAATTTACCATTCCAAGTCATGGCTGGTAGATGCGAACGAGGGTTGTCTAATAGTCGCGATAATTCTCTTTTTATTTTCTTGACAGTGGCTTCATTTGCATGTTTTGTCCCACGCATTCTAACTTTAGCCTTCTTTTGTCCGGGGAATTCAACTTGTGCAGGTTTTGCCATTAACTCCCCTCAACACGGCCAACATAAGGTATGGTTTGAGTTCTTCGTTATCTTATTTCGTCATATTTTCGAAAATATACTGCAACTTCATGAAATAGAAACCATTCCACACGGCATGGCCGAGGTCACATTACTCGGGATTGCCCAAGATGGCGGCAGACCTCAACCCATGTGCAAGAAGCCATGTTGTGCTAATGTCGGATTGGATGAAAGAGCATTTCCTACATCATTAGGGGTTAAATTTGAAGACTCTAGCACACATCTTTTCGATGCTACAAGAAATCTTGGAGACCAACTAGAAATTTGGCAAGAAAATCTACCATCACATGTTTGGTTAACGCATGCACATTTCGGACATGTTGACGGACTTGGGTTATTTGGAAGAGAAACTATAGGAGCGCAAGGAATAACTCTTCACGTATCTCAGCAGATGAAACAATTGATTCAAAACACGCCTCAATGGGCAATAATGCTTGAACAAGGAGTTTTTACTTTAGAAGTATATACTACAGGCGATGAGATTTCATTTGGTTCTGAAACCATTATTCCTTTGTTAGTCCCACATAGGGATGAATTATCAGACATGCATGCATTCATAATTAAGGGAAAAGAGAAATCATTACTTTACTTATCAGATCATGATACTTGGGAGGAAACACTATCACTTTATAATTGCAAACTGGTCCGAGAATGGCTAGATAAATTTGACATAGATACAGCATTCATTGATGGAACTTTTTGGTCTTATGAAGAACTTTCAAAACGCTCTCAAGAAGAGGTGCCACACCCCCCAGTTAGCCAAACGATTGCTCATTTAGGAATTAGATTACCAACAGATCCAGAAATATATTTTATTCATTTAAACCATACTAACCCACTATATGACGCCTCTAGTTTAGCATATAGAACAGTTGAATCAATGGGCTGGAAAGTAGGCTTTCAGGGAATGAGAGTTACCTTATAGAGCCAACTTCACTTCTTCAGGGCTGAATGTCAATGATATCCATGTGATGGTAATAGTTTCTCCCGGATCGTTAAATCCAGGTATAGGGTGATTGGTATCAACAGCAATCTCGGATGAATAAAATCCTTGCATTCTGAAAGAATCTCCCATACTTTCTCTAATTTCATTAAGTTCTTTGTCCGTGCCATTTAGTGAATATTCTCCAGTACCATTTTCTGCCCAAATGGAAAGATTTGAATTGGTTATCACTGAAGCCATTAACTGATCACTCCCATCGCAATTTGTTGTCGAAGAAGGAGAGTCATTAACTGTATCATGCGGGCCATTAGTATCAGAGAAATCAGGAGTTGTAAAGACTTCATCACACGCAGTGGTAACTCCTTCATTAGCAGTTTCTCCATATGAGATAAATAGGCTTACTGAGATTACTGCATTTGAGGTTTCAGGCACTTCAAAATTAACTGATACACTTTCTCCATTTCCTATCGTTAGAGTTTCTGTTTTGATACTCTGAATTACTGAATAATTCAATTGATAGCCTGCATTACCACTTTCAGAAACCTCTTCTTCAGGAGAGAAGATTGAGTAACTACTCTCTATTACTACAACGAAACACAAAAGCGATGCAGTAGCAACTGCTGTAATCTTACGAGTGGGCATACTGTAACGACCAAAGGGATTCGATCTCGCATCATCTTTTTCGTGTCTAAAGCAGAATGCAAAGTGAACAGCAAATGCTGCGCCTATGCCGGGTACTGATGGGAAAATACCGCCGGGCCAATCCCCGTTGTCAGACAATACTAAAGCAATAGTCCACACTAGTACACCTAATAGTGCTGCGACCATCATTGAAATGGAATGCTTTGAATCGGGTTCATAACCCATCATTCTTATTAGTATAAGCGGTATAAAAATACCACCCAAACCATATACTGCAAACACCACTAAGACAAATACCGAGTCACCAAACCCAGTGAATAGTTGACCCACCAACGAGATACCGGTAGCTAGTGCAGCAATTGCCAAGGTTACCATCTTGGTTTTACCATGGTCTTGATTCCATTCCGGTTTGATGTCATCAGTTATAGCAGCGGTACAGGCTAGGACTTGACTATCAGCCGTTGACATTGTAGCTGCAAAAATCGAGGCCAAAATCACCCCACCTAAAATTGGATTAAGGCTTTGAGCAAGTTCCGGCAATCCAGTCTGAGCATCTTCAGGAGCAATTATTCCATTAAATATGGCCCTACAGGCCAAACCGATTAGAAACATGAGGGCAATAAATGGTGTTTGCCAAACAAAGAACCAGACCATTGCTTGTTTTCTATCTGAATCATCTTTCAGTGTCATTACACGCGACACAACCTGTGGTTGCCCGGCAACGCCAAGTCCGCCGAGGAAGAATGCAACAACCCATAATGTAGCGCCAAGGGCTAGGCCTGATGGATAGATATTAACTAAATCGGAATCGATGACATTTAGTTTATCATGTAGGCCTCCCAAGCCCCCAACCTTGCTAATCGCAACAAGACACAAAATCGTCGAGCCAATAATCATGACAGTTGATTGAGCAGCATCAGTCCATATTGATGCACGGATACCACCCGCATAACAATAAGCGACAACCAATACAAAACCGATCAAAATACCAATAGTCTCAGGCCATTTAAGCATAGAGTTGAGTGCAACACCTCCGGCTGTTAGTTGTGCAGCAGCATAAAATGCCAAGAAAAACACCGATAGCACCGCCGCAAGTTTTGCTTCTGGGGCGCCGATTTTACTGGATACTAAAGAGGATAATGACCGCAAATTTCTCTCATTACCCTCTTTTTGGATATATTTGTATAACCAAATCCAAGCAACTAATTGGCCGATGGTTGAAACTAAAGCAATCCATATTGCGGAATATCCTTGAACGAAGATGAACCCAATAAATCCAATGAACATGTATCCCGAATTCCAGGTACTTACAGCCGATAGAGCAGCCAGAGCGGGATGCATCCCTCTCCCAGCAACAAGATAATCATCGGTCGTATCTTGCTTAACTCGCATTGAAGCAATTCCAACACCAGCAAAGATGCCCATGAAGAGCAAGAAAGAGAACAGAATTAACAGTTCATTAGACATATTTTACCCTCTCTATTACCAACGAAGCAAGGCCTTCTCTTCAACTTCACTCGTAACCGCAGGAAAAACTAGACAATTTAGCCTTCCACCAGTTATTCCCTCAAGTTTAGATATCGTCGTGTAAGTTATTTTTTCATTATCTGTGCCCATATCGGCACACAAAACAACCTTCAGGTCATCAAAATTTAATTTGACGAACTCAACCAACGCTGATTTTTTTACCTTATTTGTAATCGTATCTTCAGAAATATCTTCAATCATTAAACGAATTTTTTCTTTCATTAATCTTAGAGAACGACAAGCATCTTTCGGTTGCATAGGAACTTGTTTACCTGTTCCAGCACCGGTTGGATCTAAGTCTAGTAACGCTAGTGTATGTTGATTGTAGAACAGATTCATAGCGATTACTTCTAGAGGGGACGTGGCAATCCATCCACTGTAGGGGTAGGTTATGGTTGTCTGTCGTCCGAATTTATAGTTCGATAATCCGACCGCTCCAGTTACTAAGGTGGTTATTGAAATTCCATGAAAAACCATACAATCAATACCAGCTTCCGAGGCTTGAAGTTGTAAATCGACATGGGTTGTAGCTTGCAAAGGATCCCCAACTATCAGCAGAGCAACTAAATTGTTTTTTGATAATTCAATTAATTCAGTTGGATTTTCTACTTCAGGCCGCATAACCATTTCGATTTTCCCAATTTCATTTTCTAATTTCACAAACTCCTCTTCTGGCCAAAGAGCAGTATATGCTTCATAGTGTCTATAATCTGCGGCGATAGCGGCTTGTTTTGCCTCTATTGTCATTGAAGAAATCTTACCAGGGCCCATGCCAATCAACATTAATCCTGATTTAGGGAATGAAAGACCATTTTCCGTCGCCATGCTCAAAACTGCCCCTTGCTTGGATAGGGCGAAGCCTATGCGTCATTTGAGAGTGCCGAGTGAAGAAACCCAACAATGGTTGGATTTTTGTCGCAAGAAACGGTGGATAATGCCTAGTGCCGGAGTGTTAACATTAGATGATGGACTGAAGGGAATTCCAATCCTTGATTCTGCGCCCGATGAAGGCAATGAATGCTGGCAAGGAAATAGCATAATTACGGCCCAAGGCTTGACCCGCGGACCAGAGCATTGGAGTGAGAGATTGAATGATGAAACCCTAACCGAGATAATAGATATATTACCCAAATCTCATGAGATACAGGGTGATATATTAATGGTGAAAATAGATCAATCTATTGAGGAGTATTCTCAAGAGATTGCTCATGCAATGCTTGAACAATTCCCATCAATACGATTGATATGCGCGGATAAAGGTGTCAAGGGCGATTTCCGCGTGAGGGACTTATTACCAATTTCTAGTAGAGATGGTAACACATCAACACGAACTAAAATCAGGGAAAATGGGCAATCAATCTGGACAGATCCGGCAAAGGCATATTTTTCCGCTAGACTTTCAAACGAGAGGATCCAAAATTTAACATCGGCTAAAGATTTGAAAAATAAATTAAATAGAAAATTGCGTGTTTGTGACCCTTATGCCGGCGTGGGACCAGGAATAATTCCCCTTGTTATTGAGGATGATTTGATTTCTCATTGTGTCGTTGGAGATTTGAATCCAGATGCTTTTGAATTACTAGAATTAAATTTTCATGAATTAATTTCGAATAATAAAATAACCGGAAAAAAACTGCTTTTGAAAAATATAGATGCTAGAAAATGGAAAAACACAATACAAGAACCCGAGCAAATAGATTTACTCTTAGTTAATTTACCACATGATAGCATCAACCATTTACCCGAATTGATTCCACTTCTATCGCGTGGTAGTTTGACTAAAATAAGAGGTTGGGCAATCATCGAGAAGTCAGAATTAATTGATTTTGAAAAAGAAATAATAGACATTTTAAAACATGCTAATGCTGAAATAAAATCAGTAAATTCTAGCGAGGTCAAAGGATTTTCATCAACGAAAATTTTTATGCGATTTGAAACAGAACAAATTATCCATTAAGCGTTTAATTCATCAAGATGGACCGTTTCGCAGTACCATGGCCGTCATAGTGAAATGTGATTGTGGGGTTGAAATCGATATAACCGGCACCACCCCCAGAAAAGATGGGACAAAGGTATGGTGCCGAGTTTGTGGAAGTACTACAGTACATCACCCGAATGAAAACAGATAGCGATTTATTCAATAGCCGAATCAAGTACCACCGGCTATGACTGATTTGGTTGACCAAGTAGACGAGAGGGGTTTGGCTATATCCCCCACACTACCAACAGATTGTAAGAACTTCCTAATCGATATAGATGGAACTATTTGTGAAGACATTCCTAATGAAGAGCCTGAGAGGATGGCAACTGCTGAATGCTTCGAAGGAGTTGTGGAACAAATCAATAAATGGTACGAACAAGGCCATCAAATATGTTTCTTTACAGCCAGGGCCGAAGAACATAGAGAAGTGACTGAGCAATGGCTATCTAGGCATGGATTCAAGTGGCATACGTGTTTATTTGGAAAACCTAGAGGTGGAAATTATCATTGGATAGATAATCATATTGTAAGAGCAACTAGATTCAAATCAAAGATGACTGAATTTGTCAAGAAAATGGTTGAGGTAGAAGTCTTTGATGATTAATAGTTTAATGAGTTAAACAACTGTTTATAGAAACAATGCCGATGTAAAGTCATGACTCAGTGGGACTTGTCACTCAATAGTACATCAGTTAACAGCCCTACGCCAAGCCGTAGAATTGCAAGAAAAACAAGCAATTCTAGACGAATAAAAACCGCTAGTAGACCTTTAGTGGAATCAAACTATAACGCCCATCTTCTTCACGCAGGTAGAAGTAAAAATTCTATTATTAAAAACGGTAAGAAAATAAAAATCCGCAAAGTAAAGAAGTAATAATTTTCTAGGAATCACTCATGTAGGCACTAAAATGCCTAAGAATTGAATTAAGAATTTGTAATTAGATGATAGATTGTTCTAACGTGAATTCCAGTAGC
>CEOV01118997.1_pt1 | contig 11284 bp, 9 predicted proteins | sample 530631 | NCBI WGS metagenome assembly CEOV01 (sample SAMEA2620756, study PRJEB7988) | marine metagenome | isolation source: saline water (ENVO:00002010), including
GATTTTTTTCAATCAAAATTTTTTCTTGTTCTGCAAGCTTACAATCTTCCTCTACCATCATTTCCACAAGCTGCTCGAAAGAAACTTTTGGCTTCCACTTAAGAATTGACTGTGCTTTAGTTGAGTCGCCAAGTAAGTAATTTACTTCATTTGGTCTTAGAAATTTATCATCAGTTTCTACATATTCTTTCCAATCTAAATCAACTGATGAAAAAGCAATATTTACAAATTCTTCTACAGTATGAGTTTCTCCTGTTGATAATACCCAGTCATCAGGATCTTTATGTTGCATCATTAACCACATACCCTCAACATAATCGCCTGCGAAGCCCCAATCTCTAGAAGCATCAAGATTTCCTAATAAAAGAGATTTTTGTATATTATTTTTTATTCTTCCAACAGCTCGGCTTATCTTTCTTGTAACAAAAGTTTCACCTCTTAACGGTGATTCATGATTGAATAAAATACCATTTACACAAAAGAGGCCGTATGATTCTCTGTATATTTTATTCATATTGTGAGCAAATAATTTTGATGCAGCGTATGGACTTTTTGGATCAAACAAAGAATTTTCATCTAATTTTTCTTTTTTTGCACCACCATACATTTCTGACGACGAAGCTTGGTAGAACTTAATATTTTTCTTTGAGTTTTTGACTGATTCTAATAAATTTAATGTCCCAAGTGCAGCTTGAGATGTGTATGCAGGGTTCTTAAATGAAACAGCAACATGAGATTGTGCTGCTAAATTATATATCTCATCTGGTTCAATTAAGGAAACTAATTGATTTAAAGATGATGAATCAATTAAATCTGAATAATAAAGATTAAGTTTCTTGGTACCTTCATATTTTGCGATCAAGGGATCTATTCTAGATGTATTAAATGTTGAAGCCCTTCTTATTGTGCCATGCACTTCATACCCTTTTTCAATTAAAAATTTAGATAGGTAATAGCCATCTTGACCTGTGATGCCTGTAACTAAAGCTTTCATATAATAGATATTGTAACGATATACATATTCTATTGACCCAATATATAATTTCTACCAAGAAAAAAGTAATACAACATTGGAAAGTGAGCATTTTCCATAGATGCATCAAAAAAAGAAACAAATAATAGTGGAATAATAAATAATAAAATATTGAAGTTTTTATTTAGATTTTGGTATTTTTTAATTAAAAAATAATAAAAAATAATAAAAATTAATAATTGAAAAACTCCTCCTCGAGCAAGTATATTGAACCAATTATTGTGTACATGCTCATTAAGACCATCTAGTCCGAGCCTGTAGCCGTTATACCATTCCATTACAGGAATTATTCCATCATAACCATATCCAAAAAAAACTTTATCGTTATTGTTTAGATCTAAAATAATATCCTGCCATATATCCATTCTCCAATTTAAATTACCGTCAGAGCTGTATAATCTGTTATCGGAAATCCAAAAAAGTGATGGTGCGTCTTCAATTGTTGTTTGTGTTCTGTATTTTACAAGTGATACAACATTTTCTCTTGCTTCATAAATTTTAATTATTCCACTTTCTCTTACCCAGAAAACAGACTGCAGTAATATCAAAACTGAAAAAACCAAAACAATAATTCCTTTTAAAAACCATAGTTGTTCAAAAATTAGTTTCCTGTTTTTAAATATTTCAAAAATTAAAAATAATAAGACTGCGATAAACGAAGCTCTGCTTTTAAAATATAAAAAAGGCAAATAAAGACTAGAGAATAATGAGAGATATCCATAATAATTTTTATTACTTCTAAAGTATTTACCGTTGATCATAAAAGTAACTACAAATAATAGTGTTAAGTCAGAACCTTTGTGTGGTTCAAATTTATCTCCCATCGTAAGAAAAAATTCAGATATAAAATTTGGAATACCAAATACTTGAAACAAGTATGCGAGTATTAATATAGGGTTTAATAAGTAGACAAGTATTTTATCAAAATCAAAGTTTTTAAAAATATATATACCAATGAAAAAAAATGATACTGTCCATATGTAAGAACTTGCTTTAAATGTGTAAGTTGAAAAAAGATTATTTTCTCTGATCAAAACAATTGAAATAAAGCTTAAAGGTAACAAAAAAATTGATCCAAGAAACGTATTTGAAAGCAAAAAATTATATTTTTTAAAAATTACTAATACAAAACAAAAAACCCAAAATACTAATGCAAAACCAACCAACAATTCACCAAGTCTGTATCCAAAAAAATATAGACCCATAAATGATCTACTAAATAAAAAAGTTAGCGAAATAAAAATCAAAATTAAATTAACAAATGTTTTGTTTATTAGATTTAGCGTATTAGTTTTCATTGTTTATATCTCATATATTAAGTAAGTTTTAAGTTTATGGTTTTAACATATGCCAATGCAAATTGATTGATTCATCTTCCAAATTTTTAATAATCATCGAAATTGCCCATATACTCAACATAGTTCCATGCAGATCAGCTTGATTCGTGCTTTTTATTATTTCAACACCATAATAGTGAGTTTGAGACTTGTTTAAAAAATAGGAAAACCCTCCTTCTTTTTCAACATAAAGGTTTTTTAATACGGATAATTGATCAATTAAAATATTGTTAATTTCTTTTTTTCTATAGTTTGTTTGTTGGCTACATTTATATAAAACATAAACATAATCTACTACGTCACAACCTTCTAAAATAGGATTGTTTGATATACAATAGTCAATTAATTTTTCTGGGTAATGAATTTTTTCATTTATCCAATCTAAGCCAGTAATTACTTTCATAGCGCCATTGATTATCTCTCGGCTATCTTGTGGTAATTTTGAAAAATATGAACCCGTTTCTTTATCAACTATCTTATTTACAAAATTAATTAAATCATCTTTGATTTCATATTCTTGTGTTGTGGAGTAAACACAAAGTGAAGAAAATTGTGCTCCAGCATTCCAGGGTTTTGACCAATCAAATTTATTCAAATAATTATCGACAGTAAGATCTTGTTGGAATATATTGCCAACCTTTTTTTTATTTCTTTCACCTACTTGATACAAAGTAGATATTGCTTGTTTAGTCTCAGCGTTAACCGATTTTACTAATTTCATCTGATTTTTTTCAAATTTATTTTGAGGATACAAATTCAAGATAGTTTTTACACTATCGACAATAAAAGTTTTAATTTTTTCATTATTGTAGTTTTCAAACAATATGTCATCAATATATGAATTTTCAGGAAATTTATCATTTATAGTTTGAAATGAATTTATGTAATTGATCCAATTTTTTTTATCAGTATCGTCTAATTTTTGCCAAATACCGAGGATATAAAAAATTTTTAAAGAAAAACAACTAAATCCCAATCGAAGTTTTTCTCCATCACTAGTAAGGTTTTGCATTGCTGGATTGTATTCATAGTTACCAATATTTAAATTATTTAGATAACTAGAAACCGAATCTTCAAGGCCTTCAAGCCATTTATTATTCATTTTTTAACCTTAAGTTTTGAACTTAGTATTGAAATCAGATTAGCTTTTAATGACAAAATAAAACGAAATTTATTAGATAGTTTATTTTTTGTAAGATAATACTTGCCAATTAAATTAACTTTTTTTAAGGTTTCAAATTTATTTTTTTCTAATATTTTTTTATTAAATAGATTATAAAATTCATTACACATTTTCTCAGAATTAAATGGGTACTTCTTTAATTTCTCCAAAAACAAATCATAGTTTTTGATCATGTGTTCCAATTGTTCCTCAAAATTATTTTTATTAAAACTTAATCCAAAATCATTACAGTATTCTGGGATACCACCACTATCTATATACATAACTGGTAAACCACATTGTGCTGCTTCAATATGATGATTTCCCGAAGGCTCATTTATGCTTCCAGTTACATATATATGATGTTTTTTTATTTCTTTTGCTAATTCATCTCCAGCTAGTGGATTAATAAGTTTGGTTTTATTGAATCTATAATCATCTGAAACATTTCCAATATAAGTAAATTGAATCCTGTCTTTCCATTTAGGGGATAACAACATGTCATCGATTTTCTTGTATATTTCAAAACCTTTGTTAACGTGGGCACTCCAGTGATGAGTAACAATATTAATAATTTCATGATCTTGAAACTTTCTGAAACCATCTTTATTGAATATGTTTGAGTTTGCTCCTGCATAAATAACGGAAGTTTTCTTTTTATCCATTCCACAATTTACATATATATTCCGAAGCCATTCACTAACAAAAACTACATGATCAGCTACGTTGCTAGCATCTAAATAAAACTTATTAATGTTTTGGGTGTTTTTTCTCTCATCACATTCGTTGATTCTTTGGATAACTGTTGTATTTGGATTTATATGTTTAATATACTTTTCAATTTCAACATGATTAAAAGTTGAGGATGATTCACTTCGACTTCTTGGATCTGTTAATAAAATTAAGTCAATATCGGATTCTGACAAATCAAATATTACATCATGGCCAAGATTTATTAAATAGTTTGCTAAATTTATTGCAAAAAGATTACCTCCACCCCAAGGTCCTTCAACAATTTTTGAGCCTATGCTAATTTTCATAAACTTTATTAAACATTTTATTAAATTCCCTCATGCCTTGTGGTATTTTAAATTTGTCAGCATTTTTAAAAGCATATTCAACATTTGGCTTTGATTTTTCATAGAATTCTGGTTGGAAAATAGATTCATTGCTTAGTATTTCTGCCGCTACACCTACATCTGTTGAAATTAAAGGTGTTTTAGTTATTGCAGACTCCAATATTGCTTGAGGGCCTCCTTCAAGTCTTGAAGTAACAATATACAAATCAAGAACATTATATAAATTATTTAACATTTCTAAATTTGCCATTTCGAAATATTTATATTTTATTCCTAATTCTTCAAGTTGTTTTATAACATACTGTCTTCTTGTTCCAGCTAGAACTATGGTTAAATTTTTATTTTTGGAATGTATGTCTCTAGCTATGTTTACGAATATATCTGGACCTTTTATCAATTTTGGAGAGATTAGGTCACTTCCCTCTGTATCCCTTTGAAAACTCCCTACCAAGTAGTCTTTTTCATGAAAGCCTAGTTCTTTTCTTAGTTCTGTTTTGTTATTTTTATAAAAATAATTTTCTTGATTAACCCAAAATGGAATTGATACAATCTCTTTTTTAGTTAATGTGCTTAATTGTAATTTTGTTTTTAAGGAGATTACATGATACTGATCAACGTATTGATCTAAATTGTAGAAATCTTTTTCTTGCTTCTCATCAAAATTATCAAAATCAATATGGTAGATTGATGCAACTACTTTTTTTGTTTTTAAATATTTTTTTGGTATTTTATCCCATACCCAGTGAGCGATTATCCAAACAATATCTGCTTCTTTAATTTTATTTGTTGATAAGTTTTCATTTTGTTGAATCCATTCAGTGGTGACTCTGTCAATAATCCAAGATTCCTTTACTTTATTTACGTAAATTTTCATATTTTAGAAACCATACATCAGAAATAATAGTATATATTCATTTAGACTAGCTTATATGAATAATATTCTTATAACTGGAATTACCGGGCAGGATGGCTTATTTTTAACAAGTAAAATTTTAAATGAGGAAAAAGATTCACTTATATTCGGATTATCAAGAAGTACGGATACTGATATTTTTTACAAAAGATTAAATCAAATATATAAAGGCTCTTTAGAAAACTTAACTATTTTAAATATAAATCTAGAGGATTATGAGGATGTATTTAAATTAATTTCAGATATAAATCCCACTGCTATATTTAATTTAACTGGTCCTAGTTCAGTATATAACTCTTTAAAGGATTCAAATAAATCAAAAAATTCAATTATCAATATATTTGAAAATCTTACCTCAGCATTACTGAAGAAAAATAATTTATGTAATTTTTTTCAAGCTTCATCATCTGAGATGTTTGAAAATATTTCAAATGACTCTATTGATGAAAATACAAATATGATTCCTAATTCACCTTATGCTGTCGGAAAACTAATTAATCATAAAAAAGTTATCAAATATTCTAAAGATTATGATTGGAATATTGTTTCAGGCATAATGTTTAATCATGAATCTGAATTTAGAGATAAGTCATATCTAACTCAAAAAATCATAAACACAGCATATGATATATCATTAAAAAAGGCATCTGAATTAAAGATAGGTAGTCTTGAATATACTAGAGATTGGTCTTTCGCAGGTGATATTGTAAATGCAATGTTCACTCTTTTAAAGAATGATGCAAAAGGAGCTTATGTAATTGGTTCAGGTGTTAAACACTCAATTAAAAATATGGTCGAGATTGTATTTAATGAGTTTGGTATCACTTTAGACAATAATTTAAAAGTAGATAGCGGTCTATTAAGAAACTCTGATCCAGTTGTAAGAGTATCAAATCCAGAAAAAATTTATAGAGATTATGGATGGAAATACGATATGCAATTTAATGATCTGTTAATAAGATGCGTTGATCACAAAAAAAAATTTACCTAGATACTGGATTAATTTTTCTTTTTACACAGTCTGAATAGTATTTTTGTTCAACAGACTTTATTGAGCTTAAATTACCTTTCATATTTAATATATAAAAAGGTTCTTTTATTATTTTTACTTTTTCTTTTTTTGATAATAAATCGCTAAATAATTTATAGTCTTGTGAATACACAAATCTTTCGTCATAACCTCCAATCTTATTCATTAAACTCTTTTCGATAAGTAAGGTTCCATGAATGAACGGGTTCTTAAATTTAGCAATAATATTATTTGGAAAAATGTAAGAATATTTTGGTATCAATTTTAAGGATCCCTTGATTTTTGCTCTTGTAGTACAACATCTAAAGTTGCTAGATTGTAAAAATTTAATCTGATATTCGAGTCTATCACTTTTACTAATATCGTCTGCATCTTGTCTTGCAATAAATAAGCCTTTTGATTTCTTTATCAATATATTTAATGATTTTGTTAAGCCTAAATTTTTAGAGTTTTTGAATACTTTAACTCTTTTATCTTTTGCTTCATATTTCTTTAATATATTAAAAGTATCATCTGTTGAACAATCATCAATAATTAAAAATTCAAAATCTTCATAAGTTTGCTTTAAAATGCTTTCAACCGAGCTTTTAACATGCTTCTCTGAATTAAAACAACTCATTATTACAGAAATATTTGGATTTTCAGATTTCATTAGTAAGTTTTATCATCTTTTGTATATATTCTTTTTTGCTAAATTCTTTTCCATAAAATTCTTTGCTGTTATTTCCAATTTTATTCAAAAGCTCTTGCTCATTTAATTTATTTAATTTATTAACCAGATCTTGGTAATCGAATTGATTAAAACATAATTCATAATTAGGATAAAAAAATTCAAGAACACCTCCGGTATTAGGAAATATTGATGGCACTCCAATTGCTGAAGCCTCGCAAAGAAGTGTGGGTTGGCCTTCATAAAGTTTTGTACATGAAATAACGGCAACGGATTTTGAAATAATATCTAAAACGGTTGAATTATTTTGTTTTCCAAGAAATTCAATATTTTCCTTCTGATAATTTTTTGTAAGTGTATTTAAAAGAGGTCCATCACCAATAATTTTTAATTTAAAATCATTTAAATTAGAACTTAAGAAGGATTTAAGTAGTTCTTCTACTCCTTTTTCTTTTGAAATTCTTCCAGCATAAACTATATATTTCGATTTTGAATAAGTTTTATTCTCATTTGGAGAAATATAATTGGGAATTACATAAATATTATTGTTTCTATATTTGTGTTCAACCATAAACTTTTTATGAAATTCTGTAAGAAGTATTAGCGGAATTGATTCGTCCTCAATTACCTTAATGTATCTTTTTCCATACAAATTAACAAAGAATGATTTTATGAAAGATTTATCAAAATACTTGTTATAAAATCTTTTTTTGTCATTACTAAATCCACAACCCTGACAAAAATCTTCAAAATTTAAATGATTTTCTGCTAGATGTGATTTTGTACAGTGATATCTAAAGTTATGAATTTTAAGAATTAACTTAATATTCATTTTTTTTGCTATTTTAAAAATGCCTAGTGAAAGAGTGAACCATGAATTATGAACATATATAATATCTGGATTAAATTCAGTTATTTTATTTTTAAGTATCATGTTGCTTTTTAAATTTGTTGAAAATAAAAAGCTTAAAATTAGTTGAAAAATATTTTTAATCTCATTTTCAAAATATATAGCTTCAACTTCAAAGTGTTGAGAAAGTATTTTTTCTTCTTCTACAACAGCAATGTCTTCACCTCCAATATTTTGATACTTATTGTGAACAATCAAAAGTTTTTTCATATTTTCACAATTAGGTTTTTTGTATAATTAATCTTTTTTCATTTTCAATTTCAATATGAAAGTGTGAATCTATATCTAAGAATTTTTCTGGATCATGAGTAGAGTTTATAATCGTGACTTTTCTAGCCCTTAGAGTTTTAAATATATATTCTCTAGATTTGTCGTCTAAATTTGCAGTTGATTCATCTAATAGAAGTATGTCTAGATCTGATAAAAGTGCTCTAATAAATGCAATTTTTTGCATTTGTCCTGATGATAAGCTTTTGTTATCAATTATTCGATTTATGTCATAACTAGATTCTTCTTTAAAGGTATCAAAATCTTTTAAAAATTTAATAATTTCATCATCATCAATTGTTTTATTATTTCCATATAAGATGTTATCTCTTAGTGAGGCACTGAATATTAAAGGAACTGCCCCAATATATCCAAAATTTTTAGAATAGGCTGTAACTTTGCCACTCTGTGAATAATAAACACCTGCAATCAAACCAAGTAACGTGCTCTTGCCAGAACCATTTGGTCCAGTTAATAAATTATGCGTATTCTTCTTTAAATCCAGATTTAAATTCTCAAATATATATTCTTCACTATTAAAGTATTTAAAATTTAATTCATCTATCTCAATTGCATTTTGATTACTATCGTTACTGGTTACAAAGTTATCTTTGTTAATAAGACTTTTATTTTTATCCATTTCATAAAATTTTTCAATGTGTACATGTGAATTAATTATTTTGTTTAAAGAATTAGCTACAGAGCCAAGTGACTGAAACAACCTTAGGGTTACCCCAATAAAATCTAAAGTTATACTCTTTGCAAAATTACCAATGATAATTAGAACTGAAAAAACAAACATTGTTATCAGTGTTGGAAGGAATGAATTTACAGTTCCATATTTATGATTACTGTATTCGTTAAAATTATGTTTATCGATTGTTTGTGCAAATCTATCTACCTCTTCCTGATCTTTTTTTAGGATTTTTATTAAAAACATATTATCTACAATTCTTTGTACTTCTTCATTTGAAATTTTTCCATAAATATAGGTTTCGTGCATAAATTCTTTGGATTTCTTTATTAAAAATCTTGTTGGATAGAAAAGCACTAAGGCTCCTAAACCAAAAGTTAGAATAGTTCTGGAATCCGATAGAAAAAGATAAATTGAATAAGCAACGATTTGTAAAAAACTATTTATAAAGTTTGCTACGTTGGAATAGAAAAATGAAATATGTCCAGATAGAATGTTTATATAAAAGTATGCATCAGCAACAGAATAATTTCTTTTTTCAAAAACCTCGTTAATCAAATAGACTTTTAAATTTTTTTGAATTGAAAGTTCTAAATTTTTTAAACTCATTGATTGTAAATATATAAATAGAAATCTTAGTAGTACTAGTGCTGGAAAAATAAATTTGTAATCTAAAATAAATTTAATCAAATTATCGAGCAGTGGATTGTCGTATGCACTACCAGTGATAAAACTCGCAAACAAGACAATTATTATTACATCCGTAATGGCCGTTAGTTGTGACAAAATAACTGCGATCCCAATAATCGCTTTTTTATTTTTCGTTTTTGTTAACTTAGAAACATAAAAAATATCTTTTACTATTTTTTTTATTTGCTTCATTAGTTTTAAGTATAAATATCTTATTTAAAATACTTGACATAAAGTTATTAATTAATAGTGATACGATTAAAAGTAATAAAAGAAATGAAAATTTATTAATCCAAATATTTTAGTTTTAGTTGTTTCATCAGATGCTTATCCATCTAAAAGAAACAAAAAAATAATCAGTGAAACATGGATTAAAAACTGCCCAGTTAATACCCAAGTTTTTTTCTATAAAGCTGGAGATGGTGATGTAGGCATTCAGGAAAATGAAATAATTCTTAATGTAGGAAAATCAACAAAAGATATTAGCTTGAAAAATTTACTAGCATTTGAATATGCAATAAATAATTTTGAGTTTGATTTTTTATTTAGGACCACAACAACATCATATGTAAACCTTGAAAAATTAAAAAACTTTATTGTTGAGAATTTTATTGACCACAAAAATCTTTACTGTGGGAAAATTATGGAAACATATGATTTAGAAAAAAACAAACAATATTTTGTCAGTGGTGCAGGTATTTTATTGAGTAAAAATACCATAAACCATATTATTAAAAATAAAAATAAGATGGACTTCAGGCTTTGGGACGATGTTGGTATTGGTAAATTACTAGGTGAACTAAAAATAAATCCAACCGATGGAAAGAGATATGACATTCAAGGAAATATTTTTAAACAAGCAGTAGATATTGACCATTATCACTACAGATGCCGAATTGATAACCATTATGGATATCCTAGGTTTTTAGAATATTATGTAATTAAATACTTAGACATGGTTATTAAAGGAATAAGGATAAACAAATTGACTAATTCTTTAATGAAATACTTGTTTGAGATTTCTAAGTTTTTTTATATCCAATACCCTATTTGGAAATTATATTCATTTTTTAAATTTTTCTTAAAGCTTTTGTTACCAAAAAAAATCTATAAAGTATTGAAACAAAAATTACATAGGTTCAATAAAAAATTTAATTTGAAATACTTTAAGTATTGATTTGATTGATTATAAGACCAACATTTTTAGGAAGTTTGTCTAAATCAAGTTGTTTAAGTTGATTTATCTTAATATTTTTATCACCATACAGATCGACACCATTATTAATTGAATTTAGAATATTTTTTGCATTGAAGTACTTCTCGTTATCAAATTCAAAATGTGCAAAATTTCTTATCTTGTTTTGAATAAAATCCACATCTCCAAAATAGGAAAAGTGCCAGCCACCATCCTTAATGACATTTCTATCAAATCTAAAATTTAAAATTTTTCGATAATCTACAGAGTCTCTTACGTATTGTGGAGATGAATTAAATTTTTC
>CEOV01128145.1_pt1 | contig 11234 bp, 7 predicted proteins | sample 530631 | NCBI WGS metagenome assembly CEOV01 (sample SAMEA2620756, study PRJEB7988) | marine metagenome | isolation source: saline water (ENVO:00002010), including
CAGAAGTATGAAAAATAAAGAAATATGGGATTTTGCAAACACATATAGCGCCAAATTTTTATTAAATTTTTCATTGTTAACGTGTATTATTCAGATAATTTTTATTTTCAAAGATCCACATTCAGAAACCCTACTATTGATTTCATGGTTAATTTTTGTATTATTTGCAGGATTCGGAATCTGGAGAACAGAATTAGAACTAAACAAATATTTTGATAAAGAGGGTAAGAGATTATGAAGATTATTTGTATCGGAAGAAACTATATAAAACATGCTAAGGAATTAGGAAATTCGATACCTGAAGAACCATTATTCTTCTTAAAACCAGATACAGCTATACAACCAAAAGGGCACCCATTCTTTATTCCTGAATTTTCAGATAATATCCATTATGAAATAGAATTAGTTGTTAGAATAAATAAGACAGGAAAACATATAGAAGAACAATTTGCACATAAATACTACTCAAAGATTGGTTTAGGCATTGACTTTACCGCAAGAGATATTCAACAAGAATGCAAGAAAAAAGGACTTCCCTGGGAAAAAGCGAAAGGTTTTGATGGCTCTGCACAAATAAGCAGAACTTTTATTGACAAATCCGAGTTAGACTTATATAACATATCTTTTAAGTTAGAATTAAATGGAGAAATAGTACAAAATGGGAATAGTAAAAATATGTTATTTCATTTTGATAAAATCATATCTTATATCTCAAAGTTCTACACTCTTAAAATTGGAGATTTGATATATACCGGAACACCTGAAGGTGTTGGAAAAGTACAGGTCGGAGATATCTTAAAAGGATATATAGGAGAAAAAGAAATGTTAATGGTAGAAGTAAAATAGTCACCTTGGAAATTTCATTCTATACCCAACTTCAATGTTTCCTTTAGAAATATTCTCTAATTTTCTTTTTATCATTCTTTTTCTTAAAGGAGAAAGATAATCAATAAATAATTTACCCTCAATATGATCATACTCATGTTGTATAACACGAGCGTTTATCCCTGTAAAAGTATCTGTATACCATTCGAAATTTTCATCTTGATAATTTATGGTAATAATAGATTTTCTCTTTACTTCCTCTCTTATGTCGGGTATAGAAAGACAACCTTCATTAAAATTCCATTCCTCACCATCTTCTTCTAAAATAGTAGGGTTTATAAAAACCTTCTTAATAGAATTTTCCTCTTTACCTTCTTGCATAAAAGGTTTTGTGTCAATTAAAAAGATTCTAATATCTTTATTGATTTGAGGAGCCGCTAATCCAACCCCACTCGATTCATACATAGTTTGCCACATATTTTCTATCAACAGATCTAAATCTGGATAATCTGAGTTAATCTCCTTACATTTTTTTCGTAATACTTCAGATCCAAAAGCTACAATTGGTAAAAACATTTACAATAAATTTTCAATAATATTATCTATACTAATTCCTTCTGCTTCTGCTTTATAGTTTTTCACCAACCTATGTCTTAAAATTGGTTTTACAATAGCTCTTACATCATCAATATCAGGCGAATACTTACCATTTATAGCCGCATGACATTTAGCCGCTAATAACATATATTGAGAGGCTCTAGGACCTGCTCCCCATTCAATATATTGCTTCATATTTGTATTTCCTTTCTCAGAACTTGGTCTTGTTTTATTTACTAAAGAAACTACATATTCTAACACATTATCAGTAACTGGAATCTTTCTAATCAATTCTTGGTACCTTAAAATATCCTCGGATGTCATTATAGTAGATAAATCAACAGTACTATTAGAGGTAGTTTGTTTTACAATCTGAAGTTCCTGTTCATAACTAGGATAATCTAAAACTACATTAAACATAAATCTATCTAATTGAGCTTCTGGAAGTGGATATGTACCTTCTTGTTCAATTGGATTTTGTGTAGCTAAAACAAAAAAAGGATTATCTAATTTATAAGAATTGCCAGCATTTGTAACTGATTTCTCTTGCATGGCTTCTAATAATGCTGATTGTGTTTTTGGAGGAGTTCTATTAATCTCATCCGCTAATATAATATTTGAGAAAATTGGTCCTTTTATGAATTTAAAATTCTTATTCTCATCTAAAATCTCAGCACCAACAATATCTGAGGGCATTAAATCTGGTGTAAACTGAATTCTATTAAAACTCATTCCTAATGTATTAGAAATTGTTTGTACTAGTAATGTTTTTGCAAGGCCAGGGACGCCAACTAGTAAACAATGTCCACCACAAAAAATAGAAATTAATACTTCTTTAACAACATCTTCTTGACCAATAATAATTTTAGATATTTCATCTTTAAAAGCAGTATAATTAATTACAAATTTATCTAACAATTGTACATCATTCATATTTTCCATAATTACTTCTTCCATTTATTTAAAGATTCACAACTATCTATATCTTCAGACAATCTGATATAAGTATTTGATATTTTTTTATCTACCCATTCAGATATCTTGTTTTGTTTCTTTGATTTTAGAGCTGCATCATTTATCTGTATAAAATCATCTATTAAATTTGCTTTATGCTCCTCAATCTTTTTCGTAATTTTTATAATTCTATACGCCTTCATACCGTCAGACATTACAAACTGAGAAATAGATGATACTTCTCCTTCATTCATTCTTTCCACAGTGTATCTAATATTTACATTTAACTGATCAATTGTGAAAAAGGAAGATCCTGTTTGAGGATTAATCAATAATCCTCCATTATTTTTACTGATATCATTCGAGTGATTTTTAGCAGCGTCTTTAAAAGATAAACTTCCATCATTTAATAAAGTCTCTACTTTCTCTAGTTGATTTTTAGCATCTAAAAGTGCTGAGGAAGAAACTTTTGGTTTCATTAATATATGTCGTACATTTATAGATTCTCCTCTTCTATCTATTAATTGAATAATATGATAACCAAACTTTGTTTCAATAACCTCTGATATCTCATTTCCTTTCAAGGCATAGGCTGCAGATTCAAATTCAGGAACTAAGTCACCTCTATTCACAAATCCAAGTTCCCCTCCATTCTTTGCGGATTCTGTATCATCAGAGTATAAAGTAGCTAAAACTTTAAAATCCTCACCATTGTTAATTCTTTGTCTAAAAGATATCAACTTCTTTCGTATTCTTGATTTCTCATCAGAACTTATCTCTGGAATTTTTACAATCTGTGATATCTGAATTTTAGTTGGAATCAAGGGCAACTCCTCATTTTTTTCTAATTCCTTATAAAATAACTTTACTTCTTCAGGAGTGATACTTACTGATGAAGTAATATTAGATTGCATTCTTTGACTTAGTAATTGATTATATATTACATCATAGAATTCTCCTTTAATATCTATTATAGATTTACCAAAATATTTTTCTAAGGCATCTTGAGATCCTAACTCAGAAATAAATGAAGAAAGCCTTCTTTCTAATTCTTTATTTACCTCATCCTCCGATATGTCTATACTATCTAGTTTTGCTTGATGGACCAGTAATTTCTGATATAAAATATCTTCTGTCATCTGACATTTTATTTCTTCTTTATCTGTATATCCTTGAGATAAATATTGTAAATATTGAGTTTCAATATCTGACTGTAAAACTATTTCATCTCCAATTACAGCTACTACTTTATCAAGTATCTGAGAAAAAGAAGAAAATATAATACAAATAAATAGTAAAGACAGTAATATTTTTTTCATTAGTATATTTTTATATGTTCAGAATATAACGCTTCTTGATAAAGTTTTTTCTCTAAATTAGTTATAAATTGTTTTTTATTTTTATTCTGTAAAATCTTTCTAATATTACTAAACACAAAGGATAACGGACTTTTATTGCCTTTTATTTGATAATCTCTGACAAATATTATATATATAAAATTATCATCCATAAAACTATGGATTTTATTTTTATTAGATAATAGTTTCTTGTTTTCTTTTGATCCATTTGGCAACTTCTGACTAAATTCAGAAAGATATACCCAAACAGAATCATTTAAAAAACTATTCTCAGCATACATTTCACAAAAATCAACTAATTCTAATAATTCATCTTCATCCATTGTAGAAACTAAATCTTTAACTTTATTTAAATGTAATGTTTCTTTATTTATTTTAATCAATCTAGCTTTAACAATATCTTTGTGCAAAACAAAATCATTAGAAAATTTTTCGTAATATTTTTTAACATCGTCCATAGTGACAGTTGTATCAAATTGACTGTTGATCAATTCATTCTGATATTTATATATGATTAAGGTTTCTTTGTATTGGTTTACAGAATTAATTATATCAGAATCATCTTCATCTATATATAGTTTTGCTTTATTTAATATAACCTTAGTAATTAACCAATCATTAATATAAGTTTCTAGAAAAATAGATGTGTCTTTGACATTAGGAGGAAAATCAATTAATGCATCATCTAATGTTAAAAAATCATCTTTGTAAGAGGCAATATATCCTTCATTATTTTCTGAAGAACAAGAAAATAAAAATATGAATATAAATAGCTTTAAATATTTGTTCAATTTATTTAATAATAGAATACAAAACATCTTTATTTATACTAATAGAATATTTAGATTTTAACTCAGATATCCATATTTTTTCTAAATGATTTTGATAATCAGCAATTACTTTACCTTTAGTTTCACTAAGTTTTTTAGATTCTTTATCTAAAACATTTAGTATCTCTACTAAAACAACAGCATCTTCATTAGTTTTTACAACATAAGTTCCTTTTTCCCATTTTACTTGATCAACAAATTTATTATCTCCTTTGGAGTATTTATCGTTATTTAACTGAAGGTTTAACGGATCGTTTTTATTTATTAACTCTAAAATATCGTTTGTAGAATCATCTACATTTTTTCTTGAGAGAACTCTCTTTAATCTTGATAAAACTTCTGAATTTGCACAAGTATAAATATTGGCTTCAACTCTCTGTTCCCACCAATAGTCTTCTGAATTTTCATTAAAGAAATTTTGCAAACCTATTGTATCTTCCATTGCTTTTTTCCAAACTAACTTATTTGTTAATTCAAAAAGTAATATTCCATCTCTAAATTCATTTAATAGAATTTTATATTCAGGATATTTTTCTTCTAATTTACTTTCCTCATATTCTAGGCAAGTAAAATCTACAAATCTATCATAGATTAAATCAAAATTTAATCCAACTTGCTGATAATTAATAATAAAATCTTTAAAATTCTTCTGATTATAAACAACTCCATCCAATCTAAATAACTCTAAGTTATCCCAAACAGACTTTTTAATATCTTCCGATTTAAGTTGTGCATTATTTAATTTTTCTAAATCTATAGATTCTTTTATATTGTTTTTTCTAGACTCTAAAAAAATATGTTCCTTAAAATTATATTCTGATTTGATTTTTTTTAACAAGGCTAATTCGCTTAATAAACTCCTAGAACCTTTACTAATTTTTCTTTTTATTTCTTCTCTTGTATTTTCAAAATTACCTAAGACTTTTTTATCATTTAAAATAACAATATGCCAACCAAAATCTGTTTTAAAAGGTTGAGTAAAATCTCCAATATTTTCTAAGGAAAAGGAAGCTTCTTCAAACTCTTTAGCCATTTTGTTTATTCCAAACCAAGGAATCTCACCTCCTTTTACGGCAGTAGACCTATCCTCTGAATACCTATCTGCTAATGTTGCAAAATCTTCGCCTTCCTTTAATTTATTATAAACTTCATCAATTTTTGGTTTGATAGCATTGATCTGAGTATTTGTTGCTCCTTGAGAAAATCTGAACATAATATGAGAAACCTTAACCTGTCCTACAGATGGTCGCTTATCATTTATCTTAAGAAGATGATACCCATACTTTGTTTTGACAATGTTAGAAATAGAACCTATCTCTGTATTATAAGCAGCTGTTTCAAAACTATATACCATATCAAAAGCTGTAAAATAGCCTAAATTACCATTATTATAATCTTCTTCAGAATACTCTTTTACTGCCTCCTCAAAAGACAATTCTCCCTTTTCAATTTTACTTCTTGCTTCCATTGCAAGATTATATTTCAATAAAGTATCTTTTGGCAGGGAATTTTCATCTGTTCTAAATAAAATATGAGATACATTAACATCAAATCTCATCCTTTCATATGCTTCACTAATCAATTCTTCCTTAAATTCTTTTGCTTGTAAATATGGTTTAGCTAATTGTTTTCTATAAACTTCTAATTCATTTATAAAAGCCTCTTCTTTATCTAAGCCTAGTTCTTTAGCATGAATTACTTTTAACTTGTAGTCAACAAACAAATTTATATAATCATCAAGATACTCTTTTGTTATTTCTTTATCTTGATTATTTTTCATTAATGTACTTGTAAATTCTTCGAGTGATATAGACTCTCCAGAAATATTCATTAATTCTTGAGAACTTACATTAAATAATGAAACACATAAAATTACTAATAAAACAATATTCTTATTCATATTAACTTTTTTTAATTTGACTTATCTTCTACTATAATTTGGAGACTCTCTTGTAATGGTAACATTATGAGGATGACTTTCCGTTATTCCTGAAGATGTAATTTTAATAAATTTTGCGGACAATAGTTTTTCTATATTTTCCGCTCCACAATATCCCATACCTGATTTTAAACCACCAATTATTTGATGAGAAACCTCAGATAAAGTACCTTTATAAGCTACTCTTCCTACAATTCCCTCAGGCACTAATTTTTTGGAATCGTTTTCTCCAGATTGGAAATATCTATCTTTTGAACCTTTTTGCATAGCTTCAATTGAGCCCATTCCTCTATAAGTTTTGAACTTTCTACCTTCAAAAATAATTGTTTCACCAGGAGCTTCTTCTACACCTGCAAGTACAGAGCCTAACATAACAGAACTTGCTCCAGCCACAAGAGCCTTTACCACATCACCTGAATATCTTATTCCACCATCAGCTATTAATGGAACATTATGTTTGCTACAAACTGAATAAACATCTAAAACAGCAGTCAACTGTGGAACCCCAATTCCAGCTACAATTCTAGTAGTACAAATAGAACCAGGACCAATTCCAACCTTAACAGCATCTGCACCTGCATCGATCAGCGCTTTTGCTGCTTCAGAGGTTGCAATATTTCCAACAATTACATCAATATCTGTATATTTTTGTTTTACTTTCTTTAAAACTTCTATCACACCCTTAGAATGACCATGAGCCGTGTCAATTATTACTGCATCTACAGAAGATTTTGACAATGCATCAATTCTATCCATAACATCAGATGTTACTCCTACTGCAGCTGCAACTCTAAGTCTTCCAAATTTATCTTTACATGCATTTGGCCTCATTCTATTTTTAATAATGTCTTTAAAAGTAATTAAACCAACAAGCTCATTATCAGAATTTACCACAGGTAATTTTTCAATTTTATTTTCTTGGAGTATCTTCTCTGCATTTTCTAAATCTGTCAATTCTGTTGTAACAATCTTATCAGAGGTCATTACATCTTGAATACTTAAATTTAAATCTTTCTCAAATCTTAGATCCCGATTTGTTACTATACCAACTAATCTCCTATCAGAATCAACAACAGGAATTCCTCCTATTTTATTCTCCTTCATCATCTTAAGTGCGTCACCAAGTTTTGCAGATTTATTTAATGTAATAGGATCTAATATCATGCCGCTTTCTGATCTCTTTACTTTTCTAACCTCTAATGATTGAGATTCAATGCTCATGTTTTTATGTAAAACTCCAATACCTCCCTCCTGAGCAATTGCAATTGCCATTTTAGATTCCGTCACTGTATCCATTGCTGCAGAAACTAAGGGAATGTTTAACTCAATATTTTTGGAAAAACGACTTTTTGTCTGAACTAAATGAGGTAATATCTCAGAGTAATTAGGTACTATCAAAACATCATCAAATGTCAAGCCTTCTCCTATAATTTTATTCTGTTTTTCCATATTTTCAATTTTATAAATTGTCTGCAAAAATACTAATTTTATCCTTATACGATAAAAAAAAGTCCCAAAAAGGGACTTTAAAGATATTTAATTTTTTATTATCTTATCAAGGAAACAATATCGGTCTTTTCAACGAGCTCTCCAACTCCATTAATATATTCCACATGATAAACATAATTTCCTATTTGAGCATCACTACCTTTGTATTTACCATCCCATCCTTTTGAAGGGTCGTTAGTTGTAAATATCTCTTCTCCAGCTCTAGAATATATGGAGAATTTATATCCTTGCTCTGAAACAAAAGCTGTAACTGGCCTAAATAATTCATTATGCTCATCATCATTTGGAGTAAATGTATTAGGAACAAATAATTTAGGAGTTTGAGAAACACAAGCTATATTTGACAAAGATCTCTCAGTAAATCCAAAAGGATTTGAACCTGCTTCAACAGCTTCAATATAATAACAAAATCTACCATTACCATCTACAAACTCAGAAACTACGTCAATATACATTAATGTGTCTCCAGGATAGAAAGTATGTATAGGAATTAAAACAAAAGATTCTCTATTAGTAGACCTATATAAATTATAATGAGAAACATCTCCAAGCCAATCTATATATTCATTAAAATAAATCGTATTTGTATATTCTTGGGGATAAAACTGACTTGCGTAGCCTGTGTTGATTTCAACTTTACATAAAATTGTTTGACCTAAAGAAGTGTCAATTGCCAATAATGGAACTATTGGAGAAGAAACTCTTCTGCCACAGGTATCTATAGGGAATACGTGATATTGGTAGGAAGAATCTTTTGTTTCCACACCCTCATCACGATAATATATCATATCACCATTTGAAGGAAATGGAATGTCGCCAATATAGTTAAATTTCTGTGTTTCTTTCTCAGTTCTATCAACCTCATATCTAGAAATTATAGCAGTATTATCTATATAACAAGCAATATCTACTGACCCATCTTCATGATTTACAGAAACTGAAGTAATATAATTAAAATCTGGCTTTTTAGGTAAATCAGCTTCAATAGATATTTGATCGGACATAGCTACATAAGTTGAGTCAGAATTATAAGCTAAAATATAAATGTTGTATATACAGGAGTGAATAACATTTTCCACAACCAAGTCAGTAATATCAGAATCTAATCTAACATTATCAGGAAATATACCACAAGAAGATTCATTGATTATAACTTCATAATGATCTGTACCACCATTCCAATTAACATAATCATTCCAATCTAAAGAAATAGTGTAAGCACAAGCATCTAATACTCCCTCTAGATTAATAGAATTATGTAATCTTGTAGTATCTGAAAAATTTCCACATGTATCATAAGCCCTTACAGCAAATACTTCTGAGAGACTAGAAGCATTTGAATTAATATCAATATACGAATTGTCTGTACTTGGTACAGAAGCTATATTTACAAGTAGTCCATCAGAGTCAATTTTATAAACATCATAAAAATCTGCTCCAACGGAAGGAGTCCAACTTATTACAGCTTTACCGTTTGCATCCACTGAAACATCTGTTATTTCTGGAGTTTCAGGTGAAATAGTATCTAATAAATTAACAGTTCCTATATTAGATATTGAAAAACAACCGCTATTATCCTCGATTTCAACATAGAATTCAGGGAAGTAGTAACAATCCTCAGCTTCATATTGATGTGTTAAATTTGGTGTTATAAGAACACTTTCAAATGTAGGATTCGGATTTCTTACATACAACTCATAATCTGTTGAGGATGTTAGTAATAAAGGATCAGTGATTGGATTCCAATTTAAATCTGCTGTAATTCCTAAATTAATCGGATCAACTTCCATAAAAATTGTAGAAAGAGTATCTGAATTCAAATCACCAGCTGCTATACCACATCCCTCTTCTGTAGAAAGATAGAAATATTGAGGAGCGTCATTTGCAGAAGCATCTCCGCTATAAGTATATGAAGTAGCAGGATAAAAAACACTATCAATTAAATTAAATGGACCATTTTTACTAGATGAATACCACACCATGTAAGGTTCTTGTGTTGGAGGAGCTCCATCAACATATTTCCAGGTAAGAACAACATCTCCATTATCCAAAACTTCTGTGCACCTTAAATCAGGAACAGGAGGAATTACTGTAATTTTAATAGTTGCGATACTAATACCATTTGCAGGACAAAAGTCATCAAAAGCTTTTATTAAAAATGTAAAAACATTTGAGGTTGTATTACAACCAACATCTGCTGTCATGTGTGTACAATCTGTTTGCCATTCAAAAACTCCAGAAACTATTCCAGGAGCGGTAAATGGTGGAATAACACCATTTCCGTTATTAAATGTAGCACATGGCGGATTCGCACAATTTGTTGTTGAAGTATAGTCTACAGCAAATTGTCCTCCAGTAGCGTCTAATGTTATATCTTGAAATTGGCCTCCATTGTAAGTATCAAAATCTTCAGCTGTTATATTAAACTGAACTAACTGACCTGCGTACACAGTGCTTTCATATGTGTCTAAACCTGTAATAGGATCTACAAATGGGGCTGTAATAGTTGGTGGGTCATTAAAACCATCTTGAGGTTGCGCATATAATCCACAATCAACAAGAACTACTTGAACCTCTCTGTATATTTCTGCAACTAATTGACCACATTTTCTAGCTTCTACCTTTATACAAGTAACAAATACTCCAGGTGTATTTGAGTTGTAAGTAATTTCACCTGTTGTTGGTTCCAAAGTAGGCAATCCGGGTATAGGAGAGTTAACAGAATATGGTGCAGAGAAAACTAAGGCAGTTCCATTAGGATTGGTTGGATTATAAGAAGCTGCATCTCCTAATGGTTCTCCCCATAAATATGTAATCTCATCTAATTCATCATCTGAAGCGTTATGAGAATAAGAAAATTCATATCCAGTACAAATAATAGTCTTTGCTAATTCTTTAAATTCTGGTGACGAATCGTAACACGGGTCTGCAGGAATAACATTTCCTGTAGTCGGATCTGTATATGGATACATTACAGCTCTCAGCGTCCAGCTATCATCTGCCATTCCATTATCAATATTACTAGACCTACAACAACTTCCCCAAGTAAAGTGCCAACCTTCAGAGGGAGGAGATCCTAATAAAGTAATCGGAGAAGATCTCCAGATATATTCCTCAACAGCTCCTAGAGTTCCTGAATTACAATCAAAACAAGTATTACCAGATAATGCTGTTCCATCAGGAGAAATATCTGTGATGGATACAAAATCTAATAATATTGGT
>CEOV01130658.1_pt1 | contig 11172 bp, 6 predicted proteins | sample 530631 | NCBI WGS metagenome assembly CEOV01 (sample SAMEA2620756, study PRJEB7988) | marine metagenome | isolation source: saline water (ENVO:00002010), including
CTATGGGTGAGGTAACAGCTTATGAAACTAGAGCTAGTGGAGTTCTTTGGAATTTTTCTCCTGTACTTGACTTGGGAAGAGAGCCTATTTGGTCTAGATTTTTCGAAACACTTGGAGAAGATGTTTATCTAACAAAAACACTAGGAAGAAAAATAGTTGAAGGTTACCAGGGGAATTTTCCAATTGGTAAGAATCATGTAGCTGCCTGTTTAAAACATTATGTAGGTTATAGTTTCCCGAAAACTGGTCGTGACAGAACCCCATGTTTAATACCTCAAAGATCCATGGAGGAATTATACCTTCCACCATTCAAAGAATCAATTGACGCTGGAGCTATGACTGTTATGATTAATAGTGGAGATGTTAATGGAGTTCCTGGCCATGCGAATAAATATTTACTTAACGACATATTAAAAGAAAAATGGGGTTTTGTAGGATTTGCTGTTTCAGATTGGGAAGATTTCATTAAATTACATAAGGAACATAGAACAGACTCTACAATTAAAGACGCAATAGCAACTGGTATAAATGCTGGAGTTGATATGAGTATGGTTCCCAATAATCCACAATATAAAACTTATATTAATAGTTTGATAGAACTTGTTAAAGAAGGAAGGGTATCTATTGACAGATTGGATGATGCTGTTAGGAGGATTCTTAGAGTTAAAGCTGAGTTAGGTTTGTTGGATGGTAGAAAATTTGACAAAAATTATTATAAAGATTTTGCTTCAGAAAAGCATCAAAAATTAGCTTATAAATCTACTGCAGAGTCAATTACTTTGTTAAAAAATGAAAATGATATTTTACCGCTTAATAAAGAACAATCTATCTTACTAATAGGACCTGCGGCAAATGATTTAAATATTTTAAATGGAGCTTGGACACACACATGGCAGGGCATTGATAAATCTTACAATAATAATCATCCAACTATTTTAGAACAGCTGAAAAGTTCATTTGATAAAGTTACATATTTTGAAGGATCTAGATTATATATGAAAAATGGAGATGAAGCAGATACAATCGCTCCTGATTTCAAGCGTGCCATTGAAGTTGCTGATAATTATGATGTTGCAATTGTTTGTTTAGGAGAACTTCCCTCTACTGAAAGACCAGGTGATATTTATACATTAGATATGCCAAATGAACAAAAAAATATAGTAAAAGAATTAAACAAAAAAGGTATACCAATAATTCTAACTTTAGTAGAAGGTAGACCTAAAATTATTAGAGATATTGAACCTCTATGTGATGCTGTAATACAAACTTATTTGCCAGGAGATCATGGAGCAAAAGCATTGACTGATATAATTTTAGGAGTTATTAATCCATCAGGAAAATTACCCTATACATATCCTAAATATAACGGTGTAATAATGAATTATGATTACAAACAAACTGAAATTATTAATGGAAATACTTGGGCAAATGATTTCTATGAGGCGCAATGGGATTTTGGTTTCGGATTAAGTTATACAACTTTTGAATATTCAAATTTAGAAATTGATAAAAAAAGTATCTCAAGTAATGATAAATTGACTATATCAATTGATGTAGAAAATATTGGAGATGTCTCAGGTAAAGAAGTTGTTCAATTATATCTTCAAGATCACTATGCATCTATTACTCCAGCTTTGAAAAAGCTAGTTAGGTATTGTAAAATTCAATTAGAACCGTCTCAAAAACAAAAAGTAACTTTTACTTTGGATAAGAAAGATTTAGAGTTTTATGGCATAGAAAACAAATGGATTTCAGAAGAAGGCACCTTTAGTGTAAAAATTAATAATCTTTCTGAAGATTTTTACTTTAAAAATTAATGAGATTTTTAAGAACATATAAAGTGTTTTTTTTAATTATATTTTTCATTTTATATGTTCCTCTTCAATCTTTTTCCCAAAGTGATTCTATTAGTAATAGTTTTCAAAGCACTCCAATTACTATAAAAGATCCGATCTCAAATATAAGATTAGGTGGTTACTTCAGATATTTGGGATATGTGCGTAATTTTAATGAGATATACGATTTAGATATCCCCAACTATTATACTGGAGAATACCCTCAACCAACAACAATCGGTATAGGAACTGGGTACAGAGAACCAATGATGATGATTTCAATATCTGGTAAAGCAAATAAGAGTGTTAATGTTGGTACAGACTTAATGTTAAATAGTCCTTTTAATGGATCCTTTAATAATAACAATATTTCAATGTATTTAGGAACCAACTTTTATTCAACTATAAATTCTAATTTTGGTAATTTTGGAGTGCACGCTGGAGGTATTAAATGGTATCGACAAAGTAAACTTACCGTTTGGTCAGAAGAGGGCTATTTAAGATACAGTCTCTTTGAAAGAGCTCCTTACGACCCATTAAGTAAAGAGGTATCAGAAAGATATAGTGAATATTATAAAAAAGGATCTATTTCTCAGGATTTACGATTTGGTAATGTTGCTTTTCAAGGAATTACAATCACAGGTGCTGGAATTCAGGGACCTTCATCATCAACCTTGTCTTTTCAATCTTTAATTGGTAAAACTCAACATAATATTGGAGAGATAGTATCTTCTGGAAAGGATGATTATAGTATGGGTTTAAGATTAAACTGTGAAATGGTTAATGGTTCAAATTTTGCGTTAAATTATTTTAATTCAATTACAGCAACAGATTCTGTAAAAAATAATTTTAGACAATTTTCAATTCAATCCTTAGAGTTTAATTTTAAATTAAAAAAATTAAGACTTACTGGAGAAGGTGGGGTAGGGTCATATGAAAGCCATACAACTCAAAAAAAATTTGGAGAAGTTTTGGTTGTTAATTTAGATATTCCAAAAGAATATACTTGGATTCCTTTTAAGTTGCAATATTCTAGAATTGCTCCAGAAGCTGTAAATGTAAATGCTTCTTTTCAAAACACTTCTGTAGTTGAACTTGTTCATTCTACTGTTGTCGAAGAAGGCTCCGAAGCAACTATTATGACTTCTTTTGGAGGTCCAATAAATAATTTAGGATATTTAGCTAATAACAGAGAAGGATTAAGTTTGAATGCAGAATTTAAATTAGGAGATTTATTTATCTCTGGAGGATTTGGTTTTTACTCTGAAATGGAAAGAATAAATAATTCTTTTTCTTTTAGTCACAACATAGCTGGTACAATGTTATCGAGAATATCTTATTTTTCTACTGGTTACGGACCATATAACCAATTTAATTCTTATTACAGGGGGGTTTATGAAAATATTGATGTTGTAGATACTAATTTTGTTGAATATGATAAAAGTTATGAGTATAACCAAGATTCTACTATAGCAGATTCAACTATTTTTGTTTCAAATGTATTATTTGACAAATATTACACTAGCGCTGATCTACATCTAAAATATAAAATGAAACTTTTTAATAAAGATCTATATTTGTTTTCTCTTACTCAATATAATACAGCACAAGATTTTTTAAGTTTGATGCCTGTAATTGACAACAATGCCTTTGTCAGGCATTTGACTCAACATTTAGATTTTTGTTATAAATTAACAGAAAATACAACTTTTGTTGGGAAATATGGAGTTGAAAAAATTATTGCAAATAACTACACCTCAATAGATGATACCAAGCCGTATACAGAAAACTATCAGTGGAGTGTTGATCAGGATTATGTTATGAGTTATTTGCCAAAAAACCACACTAACAAAGTTTTCGGAGTGGGTTTTGATATAAAAATAAAAAACGGTACATACTTATTTTTAAGACACTCAAATTATAAAATTTTTGATAAGAATTTCAGTGCTACAAATATCAATGCATCTGAAACAACTATTGAACTTAAAATTAACTTTTGATGAAAAAAACCACATTTATACTTACGCTAATTTTTACATTTTGTTTTATTGATTTAATAGCTCAGGTAAAATCAAATCTTTGGTATGATGGAAATGCTAGAGTCACCTACAATAGAGACGCTTTAGAAGGGATTCTCAAAGAAAAAGATACTACTTCATCAAGAAGTAATGGTGGAGGTTTTACTGTTTTAGATTTAGGTCTTCATTTTACTCCAATTGATGATATTGAAATCTCATCAGAAATAAGACTGAAAAATGATTTTGGAGGAATGTGGGGAAATAAAAGTGTTGTTGAATTGAGAAGTTTATCTGCTAAAGGAGTTGTAAATAATAAAATTGCTTTTAGTGTCGGAGATATTTACTTAAAACAAACTAAGTATACACTTTATAATTATGAGCAAGAATTATCAATGTTTGAACCCTCTATTTTTGAATTTTATAGAGATTTTGTAAATTATGAAAATTATTATAAGTCTAATTATTGGAGATTACATGGGTTACAAACTAATTTTTCTTATAATATGTATAATCATATTAAGCAATTAGATTTTGATGCTTTTGCAACTAGGATTAGAGGTCAGGAATGGATGGGTAAACCTGAATTATTAATGATTGGAGGTTCTGCAGTTATTAAGTCAATTAACAACTTAAATTTAGGAACACATTATGTAAATACCTTTGAGGTATTATCTTCTAGTAATGGAGATGTTTTTTACTATAATCCAGTACTTAACACTCAATTATCTTATACAGGTAAATTAAGAAATATGCCTTACAAATTCCTATTAGAAGGAGGGTTTTCCACTAGGGGATGGGATGGTGATACATTAGCGCCAGAGGTAAAAGGTAATTTCGCCGAGGCCACCATTAGCACAAAAACTAATAAAGGAAAAATTAAAATAGGTTTCAGATATGTTGATACAGATTTTAGAAGTGCTGGAGCTCAAACTAGAAGAGTTAATTATAATACTACAACTACAACATATCCATACTATACAAATAATTACACTCAAAGAAATGCGAGTTTAATAGATATAATTTCTGATCCAAAAATATATAATCAGAACTTGTCTACATCTATTATGAACTACAATCCAATGTATAGTTCTACAGAACCATATGGAAACGCTACGCCTAATAGAGTTGGATTTACTGTTGGTATTGATAATTTTAATATAACTAACTACATAAGTGCTAAATTTCAAACACAATATTTTTCAGAAGCTATTGGACAGGGAACAATAAATAAAAGATTCTTTAGCAAATCATCGTTACATTCATTAGTATCGTTAGATAAATTACTTTCTTTTAAAAATAGTTTTGATATTGAAGGAAGCGTAAATTTTGAAACTGTACAAAGAAATGGTGATGATTTTGAGGTGGTTGATTTAAAAACTATTTTATGTAGTGGAGCAATTTCATATGAAATATTAAAGAATTTTAAGTTAATAGCAGGAGTTAAAATGTTTCTTGCGGAAGGAAATGAGTTTATTACTGAAAGAGACATTTATGATCAAATTATTGCTTTTGAAAATACAATATACAACTCAAAAGAAACTATTTTAATAGCAGGTTTACAACATTACTTTACTGATAATATTTATTTTACTATGCAGTACAATAAATTTAATGTTTTGGATAAAACAAAAGTCTATGATGAATTTTCTATAGGCAGAATAATATTTATGTTTAATATGAATTTATAACATTATGAAAAACTTAAAATTTCTTTTATTTGTACCAACCTTCTTTTTCATTTCATGTGAGAAAGATAAGTTTGAAGGCCCTATGTTAGATAATCCTAATGTAGAAATTGAAATTCTTCAACCACTAGAGGTTCTTGGATCAACAGATTTTAGCAATAATCAAAATACATATTTTAAGGCATCTTTCACAAAACAAGTTGATTGGAAAATTAAAATCAAGGGACTAATTTCTAGTTCAGTAAAGATCATATCAGGAAAGTCAGATTTTATAGATAAATCTAATTCCTTATGGGATGGAAGTCCAACAAAAATACCTTTCTTTTTAGCAGATGAAGATTGTCTTGTTGAATTATCTTTTGAGTTTCCTGATACCAGTATTGTGAAGAGTTCTATAGATATCAATATACAATCTCCAAAGTTGTATAATGTAGAAAACACAGTATTAATAACTAACTATGAAAGTGGCTTTAATCCAAATTTTACAGGATTTTTTAATGCCGGCACCTCAGGAATGGGAGATCTTGCAGTTGGTGGAGCTGGACAAGGGGTTAAATTTTTGCAGCAATTCGGTTCATGTGATTGGGATTGGTTAATTGGTTATGTTGATTATTATTCAGCTTACTGGTGGGATGAAAATGAGTTAGTAAGTGACCCAAATCAGGTATATTTTAATATAATGATTAATGGTGATAGTACTCTGTCTGATGATAATGATTTGCCGAATTCATTATTTAAGTTAGAATTTTACGAAGACGAAAATGGAGATGGTTATTATGACGCAAATACTGAAGATAGATATGACTATGAGTTTGATGTAAATTGGAATGGTTGGAAGATGGTGTCAGTATGTTATAATGATGTAGATAAATTAGTTCTAGCCACAAATGGAGGAGATGGAGTTAGAAATCCATCTAAAATTTCTAATGTTAGAACCTTACTTTTAGCAAATCCTAATTCAGGCTATGCAAAAGCTGATGTAGATTTTTTAATTTGGAGTATTGGTTCACCAATTTGGAATTAGTCAATGTATAGATTTTTATTTATATTTTTCTTTTTATTTTCATGTTCAAACATGAAAGAAATTACCTTATATAAAAATTTACCATCAAATACTAATATTGATAACTCACTAGGAAAATTTACTTCAACTGAAATTTTTACAAAAGGCGGTATAGATGAGGTGTGGGGGAATAGTGATGAACGCTGTAATCCATTTAGCTTTTCTCCATTAGATGCTTCAATGGACTTTAGAGAAAAGAGTACTAAGGAACAAATCCAGAACTCAGAGAATAACGAGGATATACAAATCTCCCTATCTATTAATGAAGTTGAGATCTCAGAAAAGAAGACTGTTTTAAAAAATTCTTTACATCTTAAAACAGATATGGATCAAAACTGTGAATGGATCGGTATGGGAATTGGATGGGACGGATGGCAACCAAAAGATTTGAGTAACATTGTAGATAAAGCCGCAATTGAATTTATGGCTCGAGTTGATGGTTCCACTATTTACAAGGTGCCAATAGTATTTATTTTAGAAGATTATGGATCTAATCAATGTTACGCAACCGCGAATTATTTAGGAATTGATGGAGGAGTAATTACTAATGATTGGACTAAAGTTACTATTCCTTTATCTTCATTTTCATACCTAACTAATACTATTGATCTTACGAACATAAAACAATTATTAATGCAATGTTATGATAAAATTGATATATATATTGATAACATTAAAATTATACCATATGTGCATAAATACAAAAGACTGAATCCAAATTTAACTGTTAGAGATTCTATCCTGCCAATTGATATTTTTTCTGAGAACTTAACATCTTACTATGGGATTAATGAAAAATATTGTCAAAATATTATATTAAAGCAAGAAACAAGTTACAACGGAGGAAAATTTGTAGAAGTTAATGTAGATTTACAGGAGTGTAAATGGAATAAACTTGGAATTAGTTGGAATGACTGGTTATATACTGATATTAGTGATAATATTTATGATCTTCATTTAGAATTTGATGTTAATGTTTACAAAAATTCAGATACAAGAATAATATTTGAAGATTATAGTGGAAAGAAAATTTCTATAGAACTAGAAACCTACATAGATAAAGTAAGAACTCAAAAATGGGAAAAAGTTAGAATTCCTTTTAGACAATTTCCAATAAGAAAATCAGACATTAATTTAAAGAAAGTAAAGAATATATTATTTTCTTTTGGAGATAAAACAAAACTGAAGTTAGATAATATTAAATTAACCAAATAAAACTAAGAATTATGAAAACTAAATTTTTAACATTATTAATTTTAACAATTCCTTTTTTCTGTACATCTCAAATTCTCTGGGATAATTTTGAAGAAACTAGAATTGCTTATTATGATTTTACTCACGGGGGAATGACAACAAGATTTGCAAATCCACATCTATCAAGTTCAGTGAACAATTCAGCAATATGCTCAGAGTATGTTAGGAACGCAGGTGAGTTATATGATGTACTTGTTATTGTGGCAAATGGTCCAATGTACGATGTTTCTGATTATGTTAGTGGAACAAAAAAGATGACTGTTGATGTATATAGCCCAGCTGTGGGTATACCTATACAAATTACTTTAGAGGACTCGCTTTTAGCTGGACCAACTAATTATCCTACAGGAAGACATAGTATATATCTTGGAATAACCACTGTAGCTAATGAGTGGGAAACTATAGAACTTACTTTTGATTCTAAACCTGACCCAACCATGTCGGATGCTGGACTAACTTCTCTAATTTTACTATTTAATCCTAACACTAACACAGATAATACTTATTATTTTGATAATCTTTACGGTCCTGAATTTGATAATCAGTGTAATACAATTATCAGTAATCCCTCAATAGATTTTGCAGACTGGGATTGTAACTGGAATTTAGGAATATGTCCTTCTACACTTACTTGTTCTTCATATGATTTTATTAGTGGATGGCTCGAACAATCTTATAATCCTGATAATTCTACAATTAATAATAGTAAGTATAGCGGACAATATACTAGAAATCCTGATGGTAATGGAGAAGATTTATTAATAGCTTATTTTAATAACGGATCTCTAGATTTAAGTACAAATAAAAATTTCAATTTTCAGATGTATGGCCCTCCAAGACCATTTATCATATCTTTCCAGGATGCGAATAATAATGAAGTTTATTCATTTAATTCTGTGTTAACAGCAAATAATCAATGGGAACAATTCTCTATTGATTTATCTACTGTTTCATCACAAAGTATAAGTAGGTTTGTTCTGTTTCTTGATCAAGGTGTAACTAATTGGGATACCTATTACTTAGATAATTTTCATTTATCTTCTACACCATTAAATATAAAAGATATGAACTCATCAAATAACTTAGTAGTATTTCCACAACCAGCTGTAAATGAAATTTCAATTGAAAGCTCAATATTATCGACTAATAATATCGTTTTATATTTATTTAATCTAAAAGGAGAGTTAATATTAAGAAATGATATAATTAAGAAATCTAATGATAATAGAATTTCTCTAGATATTTCAGAATTAAAATCAGGTTTTTATTTGTTAAAAGTACAATCTAATAATCAGGTGGAGTATCAAAAAATACAAGTTATTAAATAATGAATTCTAAATTTCTTTTAATATTAGTATTTATTTGTAATGTCTGTTTTTCACAAATAAAATCTAAAAACAAAACAGAGATTATTAAAACTGATACTGGGTTCGAGTTTTTAAGAAATGGTCAACCATATTATGTAAATGGGGCCGGTGGTACAGAATATCTTGAATTGCTTAAATCTATTGGAGGAAATTCAATAAGAACGTGGAGTACAGATAACGCTCAGCAAATTCTAGACAATGCACATAAAAATGGAATTAGCGTATGCTTAGGATTGTGGGTTGATCATGAAAGGCATGGCTTTGATTATAATGATGAATATTCTGTTGCTGCACAATTAAAAGCATTTGAGAAGGATGTTCTAAAATACAAAGATCATCCTGCATTGTTAATGTGGGCGATTGGAAACGAAGTAGATTTGTTTTATAATAACTTTAGGGTCTGGGATGCTATTGAGGAAATTGCAAAGATGATAAAAGAGATAGATCCTTATCACCCAACAATGACAGTAACAGCAGGAATAGATCCAGCCGAAGTATTTATGATAAAAACATATTGTCCAAGTATTGATGTATTGGGAGTTAACACTTATGGAGGTATTCAAGATCTAGCTGATGCCGTAAGAATGTACGGATGGGAGAAGCCATATATGGTTACCGAGTGGGGCCCATATGGACACTGGGAATCTCCAATGACCTCTTGGGGGGTAGCTGTTGAAGCAACCAGTAAAGAGAAGGCGGTTTTTAGAGAAGTAGCATATAAGTCTATTTTAAACGATAAGGATTTATGTTTGGGAAGCTACGCTTTTTTGTGGGGATATAAACAAGAACAAACTCCCACCTGGTATGGACTTTTTTCAAAACAAGGAGAGGCTACAGAAAGTATAGATGTTTTAAATAGGTACTGGGGTAATTCTGATAGAAATAAAGCTCCGATTATTAATTCTTTTTTATTAAATAATTTAGACAAGAAAGAAAGTGTCAAAATAAAAAGAGGAAAGGAGTGTGTTTTTACATATGAAGTAATTGATCCTGAAAATAATATATTAGACTTTGAATTTGTTTTAATGCCTGAAAGTACAGATAAGAAATCAGGAGGTGATTTTGAAAAAACACCAGAACCAATTTCATTTAAAGTCATAGAAAAATCTAATAAAAAAATAATTATAAATTCACCAAAAAAACCTGGTGCTTATCGGTTTTTTATTTATATTCGTGATAATAATAATAATATAGCTACCGCAAATATTCCTTTTTATGTTAAATAGTTTTTTATCTAATAAAAGACACTTAAATACAATAATTTTAAAACTGAATATCTATTTAAAATAGATTAATATGACTGCATTGAATTTATCAATTGATTGTGTTATTTTAGGTTTTGATGAAGATCAAAAGTTGAAAGTATTGTTAATTAAGAAGTTTATTAACAATAAGAATGATTTTCAATTTGCCTTACCAGGAGATTTGTTGAAGCCAAATGAAGATTTATTAGCTGGAGGAAAAAGGATTTTAAAGAGTCTTACTTCCCTGGAAAATATATATCTAAAACAATTCCATACATTTGGCAACCCTGAAAGAACGAAACAATCGAAGGATCAATCCTGGTTAAGTATGTATAGAAAGAAACCAAAAGAAAGAGTTGTTACAGTAGGATATGTTGCTCTTGTAAAGATGGAAGAATATTCTCCTCAAGCTTCTTCCTTTGCTGTTGACGCTGAATGGGTTGAATTATCACAAGTTTCTAAAGATTTAGCTTTTGATCATAATGAAATTTTAGATACAGCAATTAAATATTTAAGAGATCAGATTGACCACAAACTAATTTCAAATCTTTTACCAACTAAATTTACTCTTTCTCAATTACAGAATTTATACGAAATTTTATTAGATCAGAAATTAGACAAGCGTAATTTTAGAAAGAATATATCCAAGATTGATATTATTAAAAAGACTAGCGAAAAACAAGCAGGGGTACGGCACAAACCAGCT
>CEOV01129002.1_pt1 | contig 11164 bp, 7 predicted proteins | sample 530631 | NCBI WGS metagenome assembly CEOV01 (sample SAMEA2620756, study PRJEB7988) | marine metagenome | isolation source: saline water (ENVO:00002010), including
AGGTGCATTTATCTTTACAAATCTTATCACGTATTTCTTTATCAAAAATCTCTGCACCACCTCCAGGTAAGGAATCTTGTCCTGCATCTTTTAAAATCTGTAATCCCTCTTTATAAGATAGTTTCGCTTTTCTACACATATATTCTAATTCAACTGCTGTAAAAGCTTTTACGTGTAAATTAGGTTTGACTTTTTTCACTTCAGTTATTAAAGAAACAAAATAATCTAATCCCATTTTTGGATGTACTCCTCCAACTATATGAACTTCAGTAATATCTTGATCTTCATGATCAAGAATTTGTTTAATCATTTCCTCTTGGGTAAATTCCCAAGCTTCAGATTTCTTGCTTAACTTTCTAGAATAAGCACAGAATTTACAATCAAATACACAAATATTTGTTGGTTCAATATGAATATTTTTATTGAAGTATGTTATGTCTCCATGTTTTCTTTCTCTTATCTCATTTGCAAGAAAACCTAACAATGGGAGAGGAGCTTCATTGTAAAGAATTAATGCTTCTTTGTTATTTATTCTTTCTTTATTTTGAATTTTTTCTACAACAGTAGAAAGATCAGAAGAAAGTACCGGAGATATGATTTGTGAACTTATCATTATTGTGATAAAATTACTTTTTCAATTCTTTTTCCTTTAGAAGAAGTTATTTCTATAAAATATATCCCGTTTTCAACATTAGAAAGGTCTAATGAAAAAGGTAGGTTAATATTGTTAGATAATAAAATTATATCGCCTAATACATTTCTTACAAGTATTTTTTCAATTGTAATGTTTGATAAATTTTGAATTAATATTTTTCCGTTAGAAGGATTTGGGTAAATTCTAATTTGATTATTGTTCAATAGATTATTATTGCCAACTATTCCTGTACAATTTACTAGGGCAGGAGAATTTTTCAATGAACTTCTATAATTGTTCATTGTTCCATTCATTACAGATGATTGTTTATTTGTAAACATCCACACATCTGATGAATAAGACATGAAATTTTCATCCATATCTAAAACATTAGTATTAAATACGTTACTGTAACTTAAATCATTACATGTATTATTATTTGTTGAGCTATTTACTGAACCCCAATATATTCCTTCTGAAGCAGGTGTATCATCAATATTACCTCCCCACCATACATCATCATTATCACAACATGTAGGATTACCATTATTATCGGTTTCTTCACAAAAAGTATGTAACAATCCAAGATAATGACCTATTTCGTGTGTAGTAGTTGATCCATCATTACTTGCCGCTGAAGCTCCAATTGTTCCAAAATATTGAAAATCAACAACTAATCCATCTCTCCACATTTGATTAGACCAAAGGCTACCTGGTAGATAGGCATATCCTAGTGTCATTCCACCTGATGGTGATACAGCTAAATTACATACCCAAATATTTAAATATTTTTCAGGATCCCAACCATCTTTACCTCCAGTACTATTTCGTTTCATATCATTCGCTTCTGAATCTGGGTCAAAATCACTTTTTGTAGTAGGAGTCCTAGTGACCCCATTGGTTGGATTTCCATTTTCGTCTGAATTCGCTAGACAAAATTGTATTTGAACATCTGCTGCATAATTAATAAATGTGTTTCTTGGTGGGTTAGGAAAAGCAGGATTTGTTTTACTAAAATCTTCATTTAAAATTCTTATTGCATCTTCTATCTGTTCATTCGAAATATTTGTTCCCGACCCAATATTAGTATGAGTATTTTTATAAATTACATGTACAACTATTGGGATTGTAATGATATCCTTTTGTTTATTTATATTCTCATCAACCCACTTATTATTTTTTATAGCAGTTTCATGAAAAAGATTTTCATTTCTCTCATTTTCTTCAAATAATTTATTCATTAAAAATGTTGTATTACACTTTTTATTCTGAGATAAAACAGAATGAGAAATAAAAATAATTGTAAATATTAATATTTTTTTTATCATAATCAGACTTAATTTATTGCCATTTTATTATAGATGACATGTTCATTTTGTGATAGTTTTAAGATGTATAAACCTTGTTTCAAATTATTAAATTCAAAAGATGATGTCAATGATTCTTTTTCTTCAATTAACTTTCCCTCTAAATTAAATACTTCTGCAAAAATAGGCATACCAAATTTAAAATTATCGTTTTTAATCTTTATAATTCCATTACTTGGATTAGGAAAGAAATATGTGTTTAAATTGTGTTCTTTATCAATAGATAATGCACTGATACAAAATTCAACTGTATCTGAATATGTAAATGTTGTTATACTTGATATTTCAATGTTGTTAAATTCTTTATTTATAGTTAAGTATCCGTTTCCATAATTACAACAAATACCATCACCTTCAGTATCATTGATTATTAATTTATAACACGCGTCTTCTAAACAGTAATTATTTGTATATAGAAAATTACTAATTAAACTATCTTCCGAATCTATTTCGTTATTATTTTCATCTATAAGAATCCAGGAATTTTCGTTTGCATAATTATCAGTAAGTAGATTTATATTAACACTTGTACCAGATGAAGTTTGAAATAATTTTGTATCTATATTGTTCGAGAGATTTATATCTGTTGTATTGTTTGGTAAAATCAATTCTACATCAATGATATGAGAACTTCCTCCAATTGGTAAACCAGAAAGCAAAATAGATGTTGACTGTTGCGGGAGTAGATTTCCACTCCAATATTGATATTGATAATTAGAAGCATTTATTTTATACTTAATTACTGCAGTATATAAATTTTGAGAAGACTTGTTTGTTATTTTTACTTCTGGATAAATAGGATTGCTACATCCATTAATTTCATTTATTGGATAAAGTATTTCTACACTGGCGTCTGAATTTGTATTTATTATTTCATCACATCCAATTTGATTAATTAAATCTGGTCTGTAGTTACTTATAGAGGACCAAACTCTATTTCTCTGCCCAATGGTAAATGAATTCATACAGGCATCATCCGAATAATCCATAAAATTCATAAACATATCCCCATTATTATTACAACTAATACTTGGATGGGTTTTACAACCAAAATTAGCTTCTTCTTGAGTTGGAGTATCATTTACCCAGTCATCACCACAATAATTATCTCCCCATAAATGAAATAAATTAAAATAATGCCCCAATTCATGAGTAGTTGTTCTTCCTAAATTATATGGGGAAATGGCAGTTCCAAGTGTTCCAAAATGCCTGTAATCAACAACAACTCCATCAGTATAAATACTTCCTGCGTCAGGAAATTGCCCCCATCCTAAAATTCCTCCTTCGATGTTAGTAATCCATATATTTAAATATCTTTTTGTGTCCCAAGCGTCAGATCCTCCCATGTTGTTATAATGAATAGAGGTGTCGTATAAGTTGAAAGAAGTAATATTAGTATATTTTCTAACAATACCAGTTGTTGGGTTGTTTTCTGGAGTTCTCTTTGCTAAACAAAAATTAATTTGCATACTAGATACTATTGAATTAAAATCAGATGGAATTTGAAAGGCGTCAGAATTGGTTCTGTTAAAATCATCATTCATTACTTCAAGTTGACTAAGAATCTGTGCGTCTGAAATGTTCTGGATAGGTGTATTGTATAATACATGAAAAACTACTGGAATACTCATACTTTGTTTGTATACAGATATATTTTCTTCTGATATTTTTTTTTCTACTTTATCTCTTTTTATTTTATAATTTATTTTTTTAGATAAGAAACTATTCATTTTTTCAACACTTCCACAAGTTCTCTGAGAAATAGAGTTGAAAGAGATGGTAAAACAAATTATTATAGATAATATTTTTCTCAAAATTTCAATTTTAGTACAGCAAATTTAATTACATTTTAATCTTCGGTAATATAATCTACATCAGAAAGTGTCTTTAGGAACGCAATTAAATCATTTAATTCTTGATTTGTTAGCTGTAGGCCAACTCCTATCTTTTTCATTAATGGATCAACTGTTGAAGAATAATGACCACCATCATTATAATGAGACACAACTTCTTCTAATGTAGAAAACCTACCATCATGCATATATGGAGCTGAAAATTCAACATTTCTTAAACTTGGTGTTTTAAATTTTCCGTTATCACCTGGGTTGTTAGTGATATCTCCTAATCCATTGTCTACAAATGGTTCCTCAGAATCTAAACCATTGTTATGAAATAAATTATCAGTAAATAACATAGTTCCATGACAATGAAAACAATCTCCTTTTTCTGAATTAAAGATGGCGTAACCATTTAGCTCTGATGAATTTAAACTCCCGTCTCCTCTATAAAATTTATCAAATTTACTATTTGAAGAAATTAGACTTCTTTCAAATTGTGCGATAGCTTTGACTACATGAATTGAATCAATATAATCTATATTAAATGCATTCATGAATAACTGTCTATATTGTTCATTTCCATTTAATGTATTTTCAACATTTTGCCACGTGTTATTCATTTCTTTTGGATTTGTTATAGGTTCAAAAGCTTGAGATTCTAATGTTAATGCACTTCCATCCCAATTGAATGAATTACTCCATAAACTATTAGTAATTATTGAAGCGTTTCTTGTTCCCTGTAATCCATTAAATCCAATACTTGTTTTGTTTGGGTCACTAAAATTTGATGACTTTAAATGACAGCTTGAACAAGAGATAGTTCCATCTACACTTAATATTGGGTCATTAAATAGTTTCTTACCTAAATTTACACCTTCTACTGTTAAAGGATTTTCTATTGGGATCTGTGGTGTTGGAAATCCACTTGGCTGATCAATATTATATTCTGTAACAGTATAATATTCACATGAGCCATTATCAATCTCAGCCTTGGAATCATAATTTAATGCAAGGACATCTGTACATCCTTCTTTTTTACATGAAGATAAAAATAAAATAATTAAAAAATAAAAAAAGTATTTATTCATAAATTAATCATTCATATTTTGAACATTAAAAACATTGTATTCTCCATTTTCTTTGAGTTTTTGTTGTAATTCAGCATTCCCCATAATTCCATCTGAATTAATAGTGATGTTATTAGGGTTACTATACCAATTATTTATATCCATTGATATTCTAATATTATGTGTTGAACCATCTTCATTAGAAATAATATTGACAGGAAAAGATTTTGATAAAGAATAATCTATGCCATCTAGTCCCCCAGTATGTGTTGCATAAAAACTTGTTTCATTATCAAATTTTCCTTCAAGTTTCATATAATGATAACCACCCCCCATAAAGTCAGGCCAAAACATTTGAGTATGAAAATCTTCATCAATAAATGAATTACTAATATTATTCTCAGATTTTAAACCAAATACAAATTCTAAATTTTCATATTCTCCTGCACTAAGAATACCTGGAATAAAAAGGTAATTAGAATTTTCATTATCAGAACTAGTAAAATGAAAATTAGATAATGTTTTTAAAGTGTTCCCATTGTTATCTGATAATTTAATATCAGTAATTAAATAATATAAATTTAATATATTAAAATTTTGACCTGAGTTTGTACTAAACCAATCACTGTAACCTGTGAAGGAGTCAAATATTAATGGTGTTCCATCAATGTGATTGTAAAATTCAATCATTACATTATCTTTTAAATATAAACACAAATTAGAATCATGACAATTGGCGATTGGATCAAAATTTGTAGCGAGCGGATCTGTGCATCCATAAATAAGAAAACAAGAACCATCATCAATATCTGCATTTGGATTATAATTACATGCTTGATCATCGGTACAACCACAAATTAATTCTTCATCTTTAGGACACGATGTAAAAAGGATTAAAATAGAGAAAAGTATAGGTAATTTTAATGTTTTCATTTACATTTTATTTTTTGCTAATATACGCAATACTGATAATCATATTTTATTAAAAAATTAAATTATTATTCATTAAAACAAACTGTTTTAAATTTCATTTATTTTAATAATATTTGCTTAAATATGAATTTCCAAATAAAATATGTAGATGTTGTTTTACCTTTACCATTGCAGGGTACTTTTACTTATTCTTTGAGAGCTGGAGATGAAGTTGAAATTGGACAAAGAGTAGTTGTACAGTTTGGAACAAGAAAATTATATACAGCAGTTGTAATAGACGTTCATGAAAATGAGCCAAATCTATATAAATCAAAGGATATTCTTGCAATATTAGAAGAAGATCCAATTGTAAATTCTATTCAACTTAAATTTTGGAAATGGATTTCTGAATATTATATGAGTAATATTGGTGATGTAATGAATGTTGCATTACCATCTTCTTTAAAACTAGCTTCAGAAAGCAAGATAATTATACATCCAAATTTTGATGGAGATAGTACAGAATTAAATAGTAATGAGAATAATATTTTAAATAATTTGTCTATAAAAGAGGAGTTAGTTTTGAGTGAGGTTGAGGACATTATTGACACATCCTCTATTTTTCCTTTGATAAATGAGTTGATACGTAAAGAAGTAGTTCAAATCAAAGAAGAATTACACGACAAATTCAGAAGAAAGAAATTATTGTTTGTAGAGTTAATTGAAGGAGATACAAATATTTATTTGGAAAAAGTAAAGTCTGCTAAAAAACAAGAGCAATTGTTGCTTTTTATAATTCAACTTAGTAAAAAGTTTCCAAAGAAAAAATGGACTGTTTCTGAAGTTTTAGCTAAAAGTAACATTAGTAGAGCCGTATTGAATGCCTTAGTAGATAAACAAATACTTAAAATAGAGAAGAAAGAAATTAGCAGACTTATTACTTATAAAGACAAATTAGAAAAACTTAAAGTTCTTTCAGATAAACAGTTTCAAGCATATAGAGATATAAAAACTTCTTTTATAAATAAAGATGTTTGTTTATTGCATGGAGTTACATCAAGTGGAAAAACAGAAATATATATAAAACTGATACAGGATCAATTAGATAAAGGAAAACAGGTTTTATATTTATTACCAGAAATAGCTTTAACTACTCAGATTATAAACAGACTTAAAATATATTTTGGAGACAAGGTTGGTGTTTCTCACTCTAGAATGAATAATAATGAAAGAGTAGAGATTTGGAATGCGGTAAAAGAAAAGAATTCTAAAAAAACTCAATATCCAATCATAATAGGTGCTAGGTCTTCCTTATTTTTACCATTTAATAAATTAGGTTTGATTATAGTAGATGAAGAACATGAACCAAGTTTTAAACAACATCAGCCTTCTCCAAGATATCATGCTCGAGACGCATCCATTTTTTTAGCTCATTTGCATTCGGCAAAAGTTTTACTTGGTAGTGCTACTCCATCACTAGAGAGTTATTACAATACCCAGATTGATAAATACGCCTTGGTTGAATTAAATTCTAGATTTGCTGATATACAGTTACCAGAAATTCATACTGTTGATATCAGAAAAGCATATTTAAAAAAGAAAATGCAATATCATTTTTCTCCTTTTTTGTTGCAAAGTATGAAGATCGCTTTAGATAATGGAAAGCAAATAATTTTGTTTAAAAATAGAAGAGGATATGCTCCTATGTTAGAATGTAATTTGTGTGGTTGGTCGCCAACATGCATACATTGTGATGTAAGTTTAACTTATCATAAGTTTAATAATAAGTTAAGATGTCATTATTGTGGATATGAAGAAGATAAAAAGCAGATATGTAGTTCTTGTGATAGTAATGAGATGATAGATAAAGGTTATGGAACGCAGCAAATCGAGGAGGAGTTAAAAGTTTTGTTTCCAGATGTAAAAAGTAGAAGGATGGATCATGATACTACCAGAAAAAAGAATTCCTATTCCGCTATTATAGATGATTTTGAAAGAGGAAATATAGATATTCTTATAGGAACTCAAATGGTGACTAAGGGTTTAGATTTTGATAATGTAGCTTTAGTAGGAGTTTTAGACGCAGACGCGATGTTAAAATTCCCAGATTTTAGAGCTTTAGAGAGAGCTTATCAATTGATGAGTCAGGTAGCAGGTAGATCAGGTAGGAAAGGGGAGAGAGGAAAAGTAGTAATTCAAACTTATGATGAAAACCATGAAATCTTACAACAAATAAAGAATCATCAATACAAATTAATGAGTCAACAACAATTAGAGGAAAGAAGATTGTTTAAATATCCTCCATATTGTAGACTTATCTTAATAAATATGCAACATAAATATCAAAATAAACTTGATATATTATCTAAAAAGTTTGCAAATAGCTTGAAAAATAGTTTTGGATCTAGAGTTTTAGGTCCTGTGGATCCTGGTATTATTAGAATAAGAAATTATTATCATAAAAATATAATGTTGAAAATAGAATCAGATTCTTCTATTAAAAAAGCTAAAGAAATACTGTCGAAAACAATAGAAGTCTATAAAGGTTTAAAAGAATTTAGATCTATTAGGATAAATATAGATGTGGACCCCTATTAATAAATCTTAATTATTTATTTTCAAAGATATTTCTTGAAAGTAGTTTGAGTATCAGTTTTAAACTTTCATTATTACTGTATAAATATTTTCTTTTCAACACTTCCATCTGAATAGAAGTAAATTAGAGGAGTATTTGGCTTTGCTCTTGTATTTTTACCTTGAAGATTAGTTATTTTTATTAGTTTTTTTTCAATAGAAGTAGGTTGGATATTAGTAGGATTACAATTATTACTAAATGTGGTCCATGTGTCCACAGCAAATGTATATTCGCAGTAAGCAACATCATCTACATCGATACACATTAAATTTGGGTTGTTAAAAGACATGAAATACCATAGCCCTGTATTGTTTCCGTTTTTTAAATTTATAGAAATCAGTTGATTATCTGAACAAGTCACTTCAAATAATTGACTGTTATTTACTAGATTTAAATTTGTAATATTATTATCGTAACAAAACAGAGATCTTAATGATATAAATTCTTCAATTCCAGTTAAGTCTGTTATATTATTCCCATTAATTTGTAGTTCTGTTATAGTATCAATTGCGGAAGTTTCAACAACTCCATCAATCACGAAATCATAACCTAAATTTAAAAGAGCTAATTCAAAATTCTGATCAGGAATATTAGTGTATTGTCCAAATAAAAATATAGGAAAAAATGCTAATAAGATAAAATGTTTCATAAATTATTTTTTATCAAATTTACGAAAAATTTCTAACAATGTTCTGCGCATTTTTCTCCGTCAATCGCGGCAGAAATTATTCCTCCGGCATATCCAGCTCCTTCACCACATGGATACAAGCCTTTAATTTGAGGATGTTGATAGGTATTTTTATCTCTTGGAATTCTTACTGGAGAAGATGATCTGCTCTCTGGAGCATGTACTACCGCTTCATTTGTTAGGTATCCTTTCATTTGATTATTAAATTGATTGAATCCTTGCTGAAGGTTTTCGTATATAAAATCAGGAAGAACTTCTGAAAGTTCAATAGAAGTTGTACCTGGGTGATAAGAAGTCTTTGGAATATTGGTAGATAATTTTCCTTTAGTAAAATCTACTAATCTTTGAGCAGGAACTTTTTGAGTCTTTCCTGCAATTTCCCAAGCTTTCTGTTCTATCTCTTTTTGAAATTGTACCCCAGCTAAGGGGCCATATTTACTGTAATTTTCAAAGTCAGATTTTTTTAATTCTACTACAATTCCTGAATTAGAAGTAGGATAATCTCTTCTTGAGGGAGACCACCCATTTGTAACTACTTCGTTTTGAGAAGTAGCACAAGGAGCAATAATTCCACCTGGACACATACAAAACGAATATACACCTCTGCCATTTACTTGTTTTACAAGAGAATAGGGTGCGGGTGGTAGAAATTCACCTCTTGTTTTACATTTATATTGTATTTGATCAATTAATTCCTGTGTATGTTCAACTCTTACTCCTAAAGCAAAAGATTTCTCCTGAATCTCAATTTCTTTTTTATGTAATAATTCAAAAATATCTCTTGCTGAGTGACCTGTAGCAAGTATAACTTTATTAGAGTGGATAGTATTCCCATTTAATAAAGTTACACCATCTACCTGATTATTTTTAATGATAATATCTATTACTCTAGAGTTGAATAATACTTTACCTCCATATTCTATTATTGTTTGCCTTATTTTCTGAATAATTTTAGGTAATTTGTTTGTTCCTATATGAGGATGGGCTTCTATTCGAATTTCAGGTGTTGCACCATGCATAATTAATACATCTAAAATTTTATTTACATCACCTCTTTTTTTACTTCTAGTATATAGTTTGCCATCAGAATAAGTTCCTGCTCCTCCTTCACCAAAGCAATAATTTGAATCTTCATTTACAATGTGATTTTTAGTAATATTAGCAAGATCTTTCCTTCTGCTTCTTACATCTTTACCTCTTTCAATAATAATTGGTTTTATTCCTCTTTCCAGAAATTTTAGAGCTGCAAATAAACCTGCTGGACCTGCTCCTACAATTATCACCTCTTCTTTGTTTTCTACATTTTTATAAATAGGGAATATCTCCTCTTTTTTAACAAAATCCTGCTGAATAAAAATTCTTAATTTAAGATTAATTTTAATTTGTTTTTGTCTTGCGTCTATAGATCTTTTTAATACTTCAATATATTTAATGTCAGAAAGTTTTAATTGTAATTTCTTAGATATAATTTTTTTTAAAACATCAATATTTTCAGCAAACTTTGGCTCTATCTTTAATTGTATCACTTTAATCATTTTACAAATGTATAGATTTATAATTAAGATTTTATTTACTATTGTTTACATTCTCATTATTTGCTAAATGAATTTTCTGTAAATAGCGTTATATTTGCACAAAACACATTTATATGAAAAAAATAATATTACTTTCAATAACATACTTATTTATCATCACTGGATTTTCTCAGCAAATAGAATTTAAATTAAAATCTGGAGATTTTACTGTTCCAAATAAATTAACCACAGATATTTTTGACAATGGAGAATATAGGATGTTGTTTTTTAGTGATATACCTACTACAGATCAGAAACTACAACTTGAGAGAATTGGTGTAGATTTTTTATATTACTTACCAACAAATATTTTTGTTGTATATTTAAATGACAATTTATCAATATCCACATTAGAAAAGTATAATATTGTATCTTGTAATTCTTTATTACCAGAGTACAAGATTGATGAAAAGTTAAAGAAGAAAGAATTTCCTGAATGGGCTATCTTA
>CEOV01060060.1_pt1 | contig 11128 bp, 9 predicted proteins | sample 530631 | NCBI WGS metagenome assembly CEOV01 (sample SAMEA2620756, study PRJEB7988) | marine metagenome | isolation source: saline water (ENVO:00002010), including
TAGTTTTAGAAATTATTGCAATGAAAAAGGCCCAGCTTAATGCCGGGCCTTTTTGATATAAGTATTTTTCTGTGTAAGAACTATTATAGTCCTAGATCTATTCCGTCAAACTCTAAGTCAGCTTTTGCTTTAGAAGTTAAAGATGAGTCCTTAGTAAGGGCAGCATCAACGTTTGCTTTAACTCCAGCTACATCGTCAAGTCGTGCACAGCATATAGCTAGTACGTAGCTTGCTATAGCAGAGTCATCGTTAGAATTCATAAGAGTAGTCTTAGCTCCGTTTGCGTCTCCGTTAAGAAGCTTAGCAAGAGCAAGGTTTACGGAGTTAGAACCGCTCATGTTAGAAACTGCATTACCGTAGTTTCCTTGAGTGATAGCTACTAGCCCTTTGTTGTAGCTAGTCTCAGCACTTGAACCTGCCTTTCCAAGAAGAGTAGCAGCTTCATCGGTCTTACCTTCTTGACGTGCGATAGCTCCAAGGTTGTTAAGTACAGCCTTGTTGTTTGAGTCAATGCTGTTAGCCTTGTTAAATGCTTCTTTACCTTGGTTAGTACGCCCCATCTCCATTAAGCAAACACCACTGTTGTTGTGTCCTCTTAAATCGTTAGGGTGTACTTCAGAGCATGATGCGTAGATAGTGTACTTGTCAATAACGTCGCTGTATAGTGTTGCGCTATAAAGTAGCTCTTCGACAGTAAGAGTTTCAGGAGCACTCATACAAAGAATCATTAACTCAGCATCAGTGTAACCCTCAACTGTGTAGTTCATCGCAATCATAGAACGACGAAGTGAAGGAAGAATTCTGTCCTCTATTTCGCTGTAAGTCTTAGATATGTTTCTGATTTCTTCTTCACGCTTATTCTTGTCAGAGTACATCTCAAGAACACGGATGATAAGATCTTTGTCAGCAATATCTGAAGCTTGCATTAGTTGTTTAAAGCCATTCCAATCCTCACCACGAGCAATTAGGTTAGCGAAGTCTTCACCAGAGTTGATTTTGACTCTTCTTAATTCTCTTTGGAGAGACTTGTGTGCTGAACTAGCTCTATCAGCAGCAAGGTCTTCGTTTAGGCTAATCTCTCCCTCTGGAGAAGCGTATGCTTCAATAGTAACTCCAGTAAGAGAAACGCTGTCTGCTGAAGCAGCAAGGGCAAAAAGCTCCTTCATCTGAGCCCACTCATCAGTTCTTAGTTCAGACCTCTTTACAGTAGAACTGTTGTAATCGTAATTGATTTCATCGTTCTGTGTGTAAGTCATAGTTCTTTGGAAACGATCTGGAGTGATCATGAACTTGTCGTCTGCTTGAACTAGATTAGGTGTAGTGATTACTCCTTTACAGAGGTAGTAAGGTTCAAAATCAACAACTTTATCACCTTTGATTCCCTTGATGCGAAGCTCTAGTCGACTAACGTCTTCCATGGCTTCCTCGTATGGAATGCTAGAAGTGTATGTGAAGGATTTTCCGCTTTCGTAAGAAACAACACTGTAGTTTCCTGCAGCGTCTTCACCTTGGAATCCCTGAGTTTCAAAAGAAGCTTCACCACCTTCCCATACGAGAACAGGAGTTGCTTCAAGGATTACTTGCTTGCCAAAGTATTTGGCAGGGAAGTTTCCAGTAATAGTTACCTCAACATTACCTCCTTGAAGGATTAATGTTTCAGGTTGAACAGAAAGGCCCACAGTTTCGAGGGCTTTTTCCATAGATCCTAGGCCAGCGCAGCCAGCTAGGAAGATTGCAATTGCAATTGCAAAAAATGTAGAGTTTGTACGTAGCATGCGAGTAATTAGGTTTGTGAATCGCAAATAATTAAGACAAAATTAATATAAAAAGTAGATGGTATAAGACAAAAGATATTAAGCTGTCACTATTCCCATGTTAGAAAACTTGCGTATTCTTTGTGAGACTCTTTTATCAGGTCCTTGGGGCATTAGTGCATCAATGTTTTCAATGATGATATTTTTAAGTGTATCGTACATTGCTTCCTTATTATTGTGAGCCCCACCTAATGGTTCAGGTATAATCTCATCAATAAGACCGATGTCTTTCATGTCATCACCTGTAAGCTTTAAAGCCTCAGCAGCTGTTACTTTGTGATCCCATGATTTCCATAAGATAGAAGAGCATGACTCTGGCGATATAACACTGTACCAAGTGTTCTCAAGCATCATCACTTTATCTCCAATGCCTATGCCCAGTGCTCCTCCAGACGCACCTTCACCAATAATAATGCAGATAACTGGAACTCTAAGTTGAATCATTTCAATCAGGTTTTTAGCGATAGCTTCACCTTGGCCTCTTTCCTCAGCTTCTAGTCCTGGGTATGCTCCTGGAGTGTCAATAAGACAAACAATAGGCCTGTTAAACTTCTCGGCAAGCTTCATTAATCTAAGAGCTTTTCTATAACCTTCAGGGTTAGCCATTCCAAAGTTTCTGTATTGACGCTGCTTGGTGTTAGATCCTTTTTGTTGGCCTATAAACATTACTGGTCTACCGTCTAAGTCACCAAACCCACCTACCATTGCTTTATCATCCTTAACATTTCTGTCTCCGTGAAGTTCCATAAATGTTCCGTCTGTTATAGCATTTAGATAATCAAGTGTATAAGGTCTGTCAGGGTGCCTACTAACAAGCACTCTCTGCCATGGTGTAAGCTTCCCATAGATTTCCTTAGTGACCTCTTCTATTTTAGCTTCAAGCTCTACAATAGTAGTAGTCATATTAAGGTCGTTGTTGTCCTCTATGTCTCTAGCTTTATCAAGCTGCTCTCTCAGAGTCTTGATGGGTTCTTCGAATTCTAGATAATTCATTATCGCAAAGATGATAAATACTCGAGCATTTCCCTAATCGCAATGCCTCTATGACTGATTTTATTCTTTTCATCGCCAGACATCTCTGAAAAGGTCCTGTTTTCGCCTTCTGGTATAAACACTGAATCATACCCAAAACCCTCATTTCCAGACCTTTCAGTAGCGATTTGGCCTTTGCAAATGCCCTCAATTAATTTTTCAGATTTACCAGTAATTACGTGAATTGCCGTCCTGAATTGAGCACTTCTATCGTCTGTATTGCTATTGTTGAGTTCACTTAATAAATGTGCAATATTTTTGTCGGCATTTTTCTCTGGTCCGCCATATCTAGCTGTGTAAACTCCAGGAGCTCCACCTAAGGCTGAAACTTCTAATCCAGTATCGTCAGCAAAGCAATCGTAACCGTATTTCTCCTTCACATATCTTGCTTTTATCGCAGCATTTCCCTCAAGGGTGTTTGAAGTTTCAGGGATGTCTTCGTGGCAACCAATTTCAGGTAGAGACTTGACAGTGTAAATGCCGTCGAGTAGTCGTTGAACTTCCAGAGCTTTATTCTTATTGCCAGTTGCGAAGACGATTACTGGTAACTGTCTGCTAGCTTGATTTGACATTTTTTTTCTGTTTGTTTTGCCGTTGGGGTTGCGGAGGATGGGGGCGAAGACAATGTTTCTAGGGGCTTCCTTGCTCTTAAGGGTGGCAGAGATTGAGGCCGAGATTTGATTCTGGACAGATAATGGGACGGGGTGCTGAAGGTCTACACGAAGTTCAATGCACTCGCCTAGATCGCTATGAGGGACGCCGTAAATGGCGAGGTCGAACGATAGGTGGGCCTTCAATTTGGCTTCGAGAATCTCTGGGGAGAACTTAATGCCACCCGAATTTATTATGTCGCTCGATCTGCCATGCCAAGAAAATGTGGTGGGGCTGTTGAGTGTGACGATGTCGTCGGTGATAAGGCCGTCGATGTTTCTGTCGAGAGCGTCTATGGTGAGGGTGCCGGCCGGGGATTCTGAGAATTTGACGCCTGGGAGAGCTTCAAATGATGGAGCGGACGGGTGGACCTTTCTTAGGGCAATGTGCGTGATGGTTTCAGTCATGCCAAACCCTTCATAAGCATCCTCTTTACTTAACTTTTCAGCTAACTCTGATGAAACAGGTGCTCCGCCAAGTAATATTTTGCCAAAGGGCAACCTGCCATTTAATCTGGCTATTTGGTGAGGAGTAAGCGCTGTGAAGTTGAAGAATGAAGTTGGGGATGCTTCGAGGTTTGGGTTAATGGCAGTGATGTGCAAACGTCCTATGATAGCGCGAACGAGCATGAGCTTGCCAGCGATAAAGTTGATGGGAAGGGCCAGTAGGGCTGAATCTCCTGGTCTCAGGTCGAAGAAATCGAGGGTTTGCTGGGCGCTGAAGATTACTGCTTCCCTTGAGTGAGTGATGAGCTTAGGCGCTCCTGTTGAGCCTGAAGTCATGACCTCTATGGGAGAATTAGAGTTGAACCAGAATTTTAAAAATTCTAACAATTCCTTAGACCAATCCTCATCGCACACACCCTCAAACTCCACAATCCCTTCCTTTGTTAAAGGAGTGGAACGACCATTTATGGTGATGGTGGGAGTGGGGGTGTGGAAGATTTGGCCTTTAACTATTTCAAGATCAGATTCTGTATTGTTAGTGTATAAGCTCCCTGTGCCTAGACCTGAAACTCCTTCGCATCCCTGGGTGTTCTCCAACATGTATCCCGCCCAATCAGCAATCGCTTTTAGACCTACGTTTGATTCAAGAGCGGATGTGCTCCACCACTTTATTCCGCGATCTTGAGCAAGCTCTATCCATTTGTTTGCAACACTCAGACCTCCAATAAGGCTGGGCTTAAGGATGATGTACTTGGCTCCACTACGTTCCAATATCTCCACCATCTGCTCCTCACTCTCAACTCCAATCAGCTCCTCGTCGAGAGCGATATCAATTGCACTCGCTTCAGCTACCTCTCTCATCATGCTGAGATTTCCTGGAGCAACAGGCTGCTCTAAGCTGTGCACATTAAATTCAGAAAGCGCTTTAAGCTTCTCGATAGCATCTTCATTAAAAGCTCCATTAGCATCGAGTCTGAGAGTGTATTCAGGATGCGGACAGATCTCGCGAATCTTCCTCAAGGCGCTGAGCTCTTCTTGAAAGTCTAGAGCTCCCACCTTGAGTTTAATCGTCGTAAAACCCTTAGACTTCAGCTCCATCGCCTGTTCGACCATGCTTTCAGCATCAGCCATCCAAATCAGTCCATTTATATCAAGGCCTTCACCATTGTTTGAAAACCCTGACCTCAACCTCGATCCATTCAACTCCATCAACAGCATCTCCACGGCAAACCTCACCGATGGCAAAGACCTCGGCACAAAGCCCAAATCAAGCGTGTCCCCACTAGCAATTCGCTTAAGTTCTTCAAGTGCCTCAACCTCTGTTTCTACACTTAATCCCGGTATAAGGCTACATTCGCCAAGAGCGGTTAAGCCTTTAGAATTAGTTGCTTTCAGGTAGTAGCATGGCTTGGTGCTTAGCGTATCTCTTGAAGTCTTAGCAGGCTTTTTAAAAATCAGCGGCCTCTCTATTACCTCTAATTTCAGTTCCGATATGGCTCCAAGATTAAGCACGCTTTATACTTCAGCTACTTGAATGGTTTGTTGCATTAGCATGAACATACCTACTATAAAGCTCAGAATAGCCACCTTCTTTAGTTCAGGATCAAAATGCTCAGGAAGTGTGGCTTCTCTAACAACTCTAATATGCCTAATTGCGATAATAAACATGAGTGCGAACCACATAAACCCAACTTTATCTTTTAGAAAATAAAGCAGGCTTCCCCATGCAATGAGCACGATGATTGTGTGGTAAAGTTTCGACTTTTCAAGCCCAATCTTTACAACAAGAGTGTTTTTCCCTGCTTCCCTGTCTCCATCAATGTCTCGCATGTTGTTCAGATTAAGCACTGCAACAGCGCTCAACCCTGAAAATGTAGCTGGTAGTATCCATGAAGTCTCGATTTCGCCACACATTAAAAAGGCAATGCCCAAAACCCCAATATATCCAAAGAATAGTAGAACGAATAAATCGCCCATCCCTCTGTAGCCATATGCGCTTTTACCCATTGTGTATTTAAAAGCAGCAACAATTCCAGAAACTCCAAGCACGACCAAGGATATGGCACCCAGGTTTTCAAATAAGTTCACCTCAGAATCTCTGAAAGCAAGCCAAACCGTTGTGCAACCAGCTAAGAATATCACAACAGAGTTAAAGATCATTTTAACCCTCATTTCAGAAGGAGTAATGTCCCCTGAAGCAAGTGCCCTATCAGGCCTGTTTTCTCCGTCAGTGCCTTTTATGAAATCCCCGTAATCATTAGCAAAATTTGCCAGAATTTGTAGTTTCATCACTACAAAAGCAGCAAGCCCTAAAACTAGGGGAGAGGCGTCTGGATTTTTACTAAAGCCAAGTGCTCCGCCTATCATCACGCAAGTAGTTGCAAGCGGTAGAGTTCTTAGTCTAGCGGCTTTAATCCAGGCCTTAATTGATGCCATCTTATGGGAACTTAGGGTACTGTTGGAAGTTTGGCTCTCTCTTTTCTAAGAAAGCTTTCTTCCCTTCCTGAGCCTCCTCCATTAGGTAGTACATCAGAGTAGCGTCGCCAGCGAAATCCATTAGACCTCTCTGTCCATCAAGCTCAGCATTAAGCCCGCGCTTAATCATTCTAATTGCTAGAGGTGAACGCTTTAAGATTGTTTTACACCACTCAACTGTTGTGTCTTCAAGCTTGTCAAATGGAACCACAGTATTTACCATGCCCATCTTTTCAGCTTCTTCAGCAGTGTATTGGTTGCACAGGAACCAGATTTCACGTGCTTTTTTCTGGCCAACCATAGCTGCTAGATAGCTCGAGCCAAACCCAGCGTCAAAACTTCCAACCTTAGGTCCTGTTTGACCAAAAATAGCGTTATCACTAGCGATAGTAAGATCGCACACAACGTGAAGAACGTGTCCTCCGCCTATTGCATACCCATTTACCATAGCAATTACAGGCTTAGGAAGCGATCTAATCCTTTTGTGTAGATCTAATACGTTTAATCTTGGTACTCCATCCTCTCCAACGTAACCGCCAATTCCCTTTACGTTTTGGTCTCCACCACTACAGAAAGCCTTGTCACCTTCACCAGTTAAAACAACTACTCCTATATCGCCTCTCTCTCTGGCGATATCCATAGCGTCTATCATCTCAATGTTTGTCTCTGGGCGGAAAGCATTATAAACCTGAGGGCGGCAGATTGTAATCTTAGCTATGCCTTCAAAAAGTTCAAATCGAATGTCTTCATATTCCTTAATTGTAGTCCAATTGCGATTGCTCATTTCTATCTTGATAATATCTTTTTATACACTTCAGTACTCTTTAAGCCGTCTGTGATTACTTCTAAAATTGCTGGCCCGCTGCCGCCCTTAAAAAGCTCTTCAACACCTCTCTGAGTTTCGTCTTTATTTGTAGCACAAAAATAAGTGAGTCCACAGTATTTAGCCGCGTCTTTAACTATTGTCCTAGGTTTAGTTTCAAAGTATTTATCAACTAAGTCAGTTTTTTCTGGTCCATTTAACCATCTAAATATTTCTCCGCCTCCATTATTGATTACAACAACCTTCAGATTCTTAGGTAAGGCGTCAACTGAAGCTAATCCGTTTAAGTCATAAAGGAATGCAATATCTCCTGTTATAAGAAGAACATCACTGTCAGAATTCATAGCATATCCAACTGCTGTTGAAGTGCAACCATCTATACCAGCCACACCTCTATTGCAGTGAAAGTTGAGACCATCCTTTGCTCTAATTAGTTGTGGGTATCTTGCTGATGTAGAGTTGCTTAAATGAATGTTAACGCTACTATTAACACTGTCGAAGACAGTTTGAAAAACAAGGGCGTCAGACCAAGGAGAGTCTGTTAGATCTGCAGTTTTTTCAAGTTTTTTCCAAGCCTTTATATACTCAGAATTAAAAGAGCCTACTTCCTGAAACTGAAGAAGCGCATCAATTGGATTGTAATTAATTGTTAATGATAACTCATCCCAAATATCCCAACCTTTTCCACTATCACTAAGGTGAAAATGGAGGGGCTTAGTTTTAAGAAAATGATTTCTCAAAGCCTTACTTAAAGTTGGGGTTCCAACTGTTATAACTACATCTGGTTCCAATTCTTCAGGGAGCTCCCCATTGTTTCTACCCATCAACAAATCAGCTGAATGCATAACTGCATCACCTGTGATTCCAGACCAACGTTCGCATATGCCAGGAAGATAAATCACAGCACCATTCCCCTGAACGTACTGAGGTAGAGATCCAGCAAGAATCAGAACTTTTAAATCAGGTTTCAATAGCTCCTCTGGAAAGTCAACTGTTCCAGAACAAACCTTTTCTGATTTACTACCTGCTATCAAATTCCACTCTTCTACAGGCATAACACCATAAAGTGGTTCTTCAAATGGCACGTTGATGTGAGCGGAAGTTCCAGTTAATGCAATATCAAATGCTTTTTTAGTCTCAACAATTATTGTAGAGTTACTCATCTCGCACTCATCGATTACAACTGAGTGTCCTACGTTTTTACCAAAGACTCCTGCCTGAAATATTGATTGCCCATGGCCTCTTTCAATAACAGAAGTTGGCCTATCTGCAGTAATGCTAATTAGTGGAGTTTTATGGTGAAAGGCCTCAGCAATTGCTGGCGCGTGATTCAAGCTTGCTGTACCTGATGTACAAACAACTGCAGCAGGAACGCCTGTTTTAAGTCCCAGTCCCAACGCATAGTAAGCAGCCGCTCGTTCATCAATAACTACGTGAGTTCTAATTTGAGGGTGTGCGTCAAATGCTATAGTAAGTGGTGCATTTCTAGACCCTGGGCTAATAACAGCTTCACGCAATCCTGATGCAGCAAGTTGCGCAACAAGTATTGATGCACCTCTATGATCTGAAGTTACCTGATGACTCATTAAATCTCTTTTGTAATAGTAGATTGAATTGCTCTCAATTTAGCCTCTGTTTCTTCCCATTCCGAATCTATATCAGAACCATCAACTATTCCACCTCCTGCAAATAAGTGGACCCCACCATTTTGCCATTTAGCACATCTAAGATTCACATAATATGCTGATCCAGATGCGGACTCTACTCCTAAATACCCAGTGTAATATTCCCTATTGAAACCTTCATTGTGAAGGATGAAATCGCACGCATTTTTCAAAGGCCTACCGCCGACAGCTGGAGTTGGATGAAGATCATTTGCTAATTCTACTATGCTACCAGTGAGAGAGCACCTAAATCTTGTTTCTAGATGGACTAAATCTCCATATGCCAAATCTTCCCTCGGCTCCACCCTCAAATCACTCGCCCCGTGCTTTTCTAAAATTCCTTTGATGTAATCTGTAACTAAGCCCTGCTCATCGTATTCTTTTTCAGTCCAAGGATTATTTCCTATGCCTTCTTTAGTTCTAGTACCAGCAAGAGATACAGTCTCAACTCTATTGTCTGACGCTGTAACAAGTAATTCTGGAGTTGCTCCACACCAAACTCCAATTCTTGGGTGTTCTAGTAAGTAGACGAATGCATCTCTATGGGTTTGGCACTTATGCCTAAAAGCAGTTTCAGGTGAAAAATCACCCTTTACACTTTTCACCCTCGAAACAACAACCTTTTCCAATTCACCAGCCTCGATAAGTTCTAATGCCTTTCTAACAGCCTTTTTATGCTCATCTCTACTAGTTGACCTCTTTTCATAAATTTCATCTAGCCTCACTGTTCCTTCTTCAGGTAACACAGCTTTAACTACATGCCCCTTCCATGCAATTGAAGGGAATTCTCCATTGAGTTTAAAAGGCACAAACCTGAATAGCGATGTCCCGCTATCAGAAGCTTCCATTGTGTACACATCCTTAGATCCAGGCGGACGCCACCAAACTCTGGGGCTATGCATCTATAGAGATTATCATTACTGTGAGTCTAGAAGTGCAAACTAATCTGTCTTTATCATCTTTGATATCAATAGCCCAAACGTGTAATTTGCCACCCTTGTGCACAATTTTAGCTGTTCCATAAACAAATCCAGTTCGAACTGATCTAACGTGGTTTGCATTCACTTCAATTCCAACAGCTCCTTTTCCACTTTTTTTTACTAAAAACTGAGATCCAACTGATCCAAGAGTTTCAGCAAGAACTACGCTAGCACCTCCATGTAGTAGACCATAAGGTTGATGAGTTCTAGAATCTACAGGCATTTTACCCTTAACGAGCCCACCCTCAACTGAAGTAATCTCTAATCCCAGCGCTTTAGCAATAGTGTTTTCTCCCATAAAACTCATTTATAAATCACAAACCTACATTTTTTTACCTCTGAAACCATAGTAAATTCAAGGCTTTTATGTGTTAAGGAAATTTAATTAAAAAAAAAGGCAACCCTAGGAAAACTTACTCGTCTTGAAAATGTAACATGGTCAATGACTGTGTTGGTTTCAATTTTCTTGCAGGTATAGATTAGGTCCTTTGCGGGACCTTTTCTTTTGCGCTTTAGTTTAGGCTATTGCAGCCTTACGTAGACTACAGCCTTTGTTTCAAAGAAATCTTCTGAGAACCAGTCTGAAATTGCGATTACTTCAGTTGATCTCGTTACTTCTCGTAATTCTTCTGACAAATCGCCACCCTTCAAATACAGAATTCCATTAGGCCAAGGGTTCATACACCTTGAGTTAATCTTATTCTCTACCCAAGGAAGAAATTTATTCATCCTAGTTACTGCTCTACTTATGATGAAGTCAAACGTGCCCGGAACTTCGTTTGCTCTAAGGTGGTAGGCTTTAACGTTTTTAAGACCACAGCTCTTTATTAGGGCGTTTACTGCTTTAATCTTTTTGCCAATGCTATCACAGAGAGTGAACTCAACCTCTGGATATAATATGGCAAGAGGAAGACCTGGTAGTCCTCCTCCTGTTCCCACATCTAATATTTTTGAACTAGGTGCAAATTTCATAGCCTTAGCAATTGCAAGACTGTGAAGGACGTGCCTAGTATAGAATTCATCAATATCTTTTCTAGAGACTAGATTGATTTGTGAATTCCACTCAATGAAAGCTTCTCCTAGTTTAGCAAACTGCTCCTTTTGAAGGTCTGTTAGTTCAGGGAAGTATTTTTCGATTAATTCCAACTAAGCTTAGTGAATGATGCCAACTTGGTTAACAGAGCGCTCACCTTTGTCGTTGTACCATGTAACAATGTACATGCCTTCAGCCCAACCGTTTACA
>CEOV01026815.1_pt1 | contig 11109 bp, 7 predicted proteins | sample 530631 | NCBI WGS metagenome assembly CEOV01 (sample SAMEA2620756, study PRJEB7988) | marine metagenome | isolation source: saline water (ENVO:00002010), including
ACGACTATCTTGCTAAAAGAGATTCTCAGTGGATGGGTCCTATTTTTGAATTTCATGGACTGTCTATTGATTGTATTGACAACCATTCTCCTAACTCAGAAGAAAGAAGACAAGCTTATTTAGCAGATATTACTTATGGAACAAATAATGAATTTGGATTTGATTATTTGAGAGATAACATGGCAAAAAAATCAGATGCTCTTGTACAAAGAAAGCATCACTTTGCTATTGTAGATGAGGTAGACTCTGTTTTAATAGATGACGCAAGAACACCACTAATAATCTCTGGACCCACCCCTAAAGGAGATGTTCATGAGTTCAATGATTTAAAACATAAGATTGAAAAATTAGTTTCTTCACAAAAAAAATATGTCACTACTGTTTTATCAGATTCCAAGAAACTATTAAAAGAAGGAAATACAGAAGACGGAGGGTTTAATCTATTACGAGCCTTTAGAGGACTACCAAAAAGTAAAGCTCTTATAAAATATTTAAGTGAAGATGGTATAAGGGCTCAACTTCAGAAAACTGAAAACTTTTACATGCAGGAGAAAAGTAAGAATATGCATAAGGTTGATAAAGAATTGTTTTTTGTTATTGATGAAAAAAATAATTCAATTGAGTTAACCGATAAAGGAATAGAAGTAATGACTGGTAATCTTGAGGACAAAGATTTCTTTATCATGCCAGATGTTGGAACAGAAATATCAAAATTAGATAATTCTAGTCTATCTGAAAAAGAAAAATCATCTAAAAGAGAAGTATTAATGAGAGATTTCTCTATTAAAAGTGAAAGAATTCATACAGTAAATCAATTATTAAAAGCATATACTTTATTTGAGAAAGATGTAGAATATGTAGTAATTGATAATAAAGTAAAAATTGTTGACGAGCAAACAGGCCGTATCATGGACGGAAGAAGATATTCTGATGGTCTACACCAAGCAATTGAAGCAAAAGAAAATGTAAAAATTGAAGCCTCTACTCAAACATTTGCAACTATTACCCTTCAAAACTATTTTCGAATGTATAACAAACTTGCAGGTATGACAGGTACTGCTGAAACGGAAGCTGGAGAATTTTGGGAAATATATAAATTAGATGTTGTTGCAATTCCTACAAATAAACCTATCATTAGAGACGATAGAGATGATTTAGTTTATAAAACTAACCGAGAAAAATATAATGCTGTAATTGAAGAAATTGTAAAACTAACAGAAAATGGAAGACCTGTATTAGTTGGAACAACTTCCGTAGAGATATCCGAATTACTTGGGAGAATATTGAAAACTAGAAAAATAAAACATAATATCTTAAATGCTAAACTACACCAAAGAGAGGCTGATATTGTAGCGGAAGCAGGTAAAGCATCTGTAGTTACTATTGCTACAAATATGGCTGGTAGAGGTACGGATATTAAATTATCTGATTCTGTAAAAGAGGCTGGTGGGTTAGCAATTATTGGAACGGAAAGACATGATTCAAGGAGAGTAGATAGACAACTTAGAGGTCGTTCTGGAAGACAGGGAGATCCAGGATCTTCTCAATTCTTTGTATCTCTTGAAGATAAATTAATGCGTTTATTTGGTTCCGAAAGAATTGCGAAACTAATGGATAGAATGGGATTAGAAGAGGGAGAAGTAATCTCTCATTCCATGGTGAATAAATCTATCGAAAGAGCTCAGAAAAAAGTTGAAGAAAATAATTTTGGAACTAGAAAAAGACTGCTAGAGTATGATGATGTAATGAATAAACAAAGAGAGATCATTTATACAAAAAGGAGGTATGCTTTATTTGGAGAAAGACTTTCCTTAGATGTAAGCAATATGATTTATGATACCTGTTATAATATTGTAAATCAAAACTATGAATTTAAAGATTTTGACTCCTTCTCTCAGGAAACAATGAGAATTTTAACTATTAACACTCCTATAAGTAAAGAAGAATTTGTCTCTAAAACTGAAGAGGAAGTTCTAGAAATTACATATAAAAAATGTATTGAGAATTACAAAACTAAGTCTAAAAATATAGCTCAAACAGTTCTTCCGCAAATTAAGGATGTATTTAAAAACCAGTCTGCAGTATATAAGAATATTGTAATTCCTTTTACAGATGGAGTAAAGACCCTTCAAGTAACTGCGGATTTAGAAGAATGTGTTAATACTGAGGGTGTCAATATATCTACATCTATAGAGAAAGGAGTAACTCTTGCTATCATTGATGAATTCTGGAAGGAACATCTAAGAGAAATGGATGACCTAAAACAATCTGTACAGAATGCTGTTTATGAGCAAAAAGACCCTCTATTAATTTATAAATTTGAAGCTATCGATTTGTTTAAAGTCTTAATGAGTAAAATCAATAAAGATATTGTTTCCTTTTTACTGAAAGCTGCTATTTACACTGGCGGTAACGAACAAATTAAAGAAGAAACTAGAAATATAACTCAAGAAAATTTTAAGACAAGTAGAGAATCAGATATTCCAGAAACAAACACATCAACTAACACTCAACAAATTTCTTCAACAAAAAAAGAACCCGTGAAAGTAGTTCCAAAAATTGGAAGAAATGAAAAAGTTAAAATAACTAATGGAACAGAAACAAGAGAATTAAAATGGAAAAAAGCTGAAATTTTAGTAGAGAGCGGTAAATGGAGAGTAGTATAACAATTTCTAATGAGTTTTTGAATAAGGACTGCACTTCTAAAACTCTCGTATATCTCTGATTATTTCAAATATCTAAAATCATGGTTATTTTTAATCTTCTTTAAAGACTCATAAATTAAACGAATAACATTTTCTACATCTTCTTTGTGCACAGTTTCTACAGTAGTATGCATATACCTTAATGCTAAAGATATCAAGGAAGAAGCTACTCCACCCGTATTATATGCAAACGCATCTGTATCTGTACCTGTAGCTCTCGACGCAGCAGCTCTTTGGAATGGAATTTTATTCTTGTCTGCAGTACTAATAATAAGATCTAGTAAATTATTTTGTATTGCCGGCCCATAAGTTAAAACTGGACCCGCTCCACATTTTGTGTCTCCTTGTTTTATTTTATCAATCATGGGAGTTCCGGTATCATGACAAACATCCGTTACAATTGCTACATCTGGCCTAATAGTATCTACAATCATTTGCGCTCCCCTAAGTCCAACCTCCTCTTGAACAGAGTTTGTAATATACAATCCAAAAGGAAGATTTACATTATTTTCTTTTAATAAACGAGCAACCTCAGCTATCATAAAACCTCCAATCCTATTATCTAAAGCTCTTCCAACATAATATTTTTTATTTAAAATCATAAACTCATCTTCATATGTCACTACACATCCTACATGAATTCCAAGTTTTTCAACCTCATCTTTATCACTTGCTCCACAATCTAAAAAGATGTTTTCTAACTTTGGAGATTTCTCTGTTGAGGCTGTTCTAGTATGAATAGCGGGCCATCCAAAAATTGCTTTTACCATTCCTTTATCAGTATGTATATTTACTCTTTTTGATGGAGCAATTTGATGGTCTGAACCACCATTTCTTCTTAAATAAATAAATCCATCTTTTGTAATATAATGAACAAACCAGGAGATTTCATCAGCATGAGCTTCAATAACTACCTTATATTTTGCCTCTGGATTTATCACACCAACTACTGTGCCATAAGTATCTACTATATGAGTATCAACAAAAGGTTTTATATAATTTAACCACAATCTCTGACCACTACTTTCAAATCCTGTAGGAGAAGGATTATTTAAATATTCTATCAAGAACTTTTCCGATGCTTTTGTAATAATATTTTTTGCCATTTTTTATTAATTCTAAATTATCAATTTTTTGTAAAACTTATCTCTCATACATAAAATTCTATATTAATTATTTATTATATGAGTCTAAACCTCTCTTGAGCCAATCTTTAAACAAAGAAACTGTACCGTAATCTTGATAGTTTGCATTTTCAATAAGTGTATTTTCCTCATTATCTAGAAAAACATAATAAGGTTGTGAATTTGTTCCATATGTGTTAGCTTGAAAAACCATCCACTTATCTCCTTCTGTTACAACTTTCTTAACCCTACCAGCCATAGTAGTTTCGTACCTCTCCTCTTTTGGCAACTTCTTAGTAGCATCTACATGAAGTGAAACTAATATTACATCATCTTTTAGTATACTCTTGATTTCAATATCAGACCATACATTACTTTCCATTTGCCTACAATTTACACAAGCGTAACCTGTAAAATCTATTACTAATGGCTTCTCAACTAATCTTGCATATTCAATTGCATCATCATAGTCATGAAAGACCTTAATTCTTTGAGGCCCCATTTCTCTCTTTTCTTTCAATTCTTCTTTTCTTTTAGTAATTTCTTCTAATGATAGATTATTTTCAGAAAAATTGCCTTGAGACATAATTAATTTCAAATCCTTAATCTCAGACAACAACTCATCTTCATTGTCTTGGTAATATGAATTACCAACTCCGTTTGGACTTTCACTAAACATTACATCTGGCGGCATTCCAAACATTAAACTTGCGGGACCACCCCATAATCCAGGTATCATATAAATTGTATAAACTCCTGTTACTAAGGCTAAAGAAAAACGTGTTACAGATAAATGTTTTACTTCAGAATCATGCGAAAACTTTATCATTCCTAATAAATACAAAGTTAAAGACGCAAAAATCATTATCCAGATTGCAATAAACATTTCTCTTGTAAGAAAAGCTGTACCATCTATTAAGTCTGCTTTAGACAAGTAGTAGAATGCAAAAGCTATTTCTAAGAATCCTAAAACTACCTTTATAGAATTCAACCATCCTCCTGACTTTGGCAAAGAGTTTAACCAATTAGGGAAAAGGGCAAATAAAACAAAAGGAATCGATAAAGAAAGAGAGAAACCAAACATTCCAATCACTGGATCTAATATTTCTCCTGAAGCAGCTTTTACTAATACAATTCCAACCAATGGTCCCGTACAAGAAAAAGACACTAAAACCAGTGTCAAAGCCATGAAAAAGATCCCTATATAACCTCCTCTGTCTGCTGCCTTATCAGATTTATTTACCCAAGAATTTGGTAAAGTTATTTCGAAAGCCCCTAAGAATGAAGCTCCAAATATTAAGAGTAAAATTGCAAATCCTATATTAAAATATACATTATTTGCCATTAAGTTAGCAGCATCAGAACCAAAAACAGATGCAACACCAACCCCTACAATAATATAAATTACAATAATTGAAACACCATAAAAGATTGCATTTCTGATTCCTTGAGATCTTGTTTTGGATTGTTTTGTAAAAAAGGATACTGTCATAGGAATCATAGGGAAAGTACAAGGCATTAAAATCGCTAATAGTCCGGCTCCAAGAGCTGAAAGGAATAACCACCACCTGCTTTCTTCTGCTTCCTTTGAATCAGTTGAATGCTCAGGTATATTAAAAGAAAATTCCACATAATCAGGAGGCAAACATTGTGCGTCATCACATACCATAAAGTCTACATAACCTTCTATCTTGAAATTATCTGCCTCTTCAAATTTAATATTGTGTTTAAATATTGCTTCATTAGAGAAATATTTCAATATCATATCAAAATTTGGATCATACTTTTTTATAGATTCTGATTCCTCTAAAACTTTAATTGAAGTATCACCATTTATTATAAAAGTAAATGAAGTAGCTGGAGGTGATTCTGGAATATCTTGGGAATACAAATGCCATCCTTCTTCAATATTTGCTTTAAACTCTAGCTCAATCTCAGAATCTGAAATTTTACTCTGTGAAAACTCCCAACTTACTGGGTTATATATCTGTGAAAACAGAGATAATGTAATTAAAGTAAATATTAATGTAAGTGTCTTTCTCATTTTAATCTTTATTTAACTTGTTTTTTATAATTCTTTCCAATTCTTCGACCTTCTGACTTCCTATCAAATAAACCTGACCATCATTATCAATAAGTTTCACAGCATCTTTTCCTCTAGTAAAAAACCGAATACTTCCTTTAAAATGTAAATTGTATACTGCTCTGTTTAAAAAAAACCTACTGTATTTTACAATCTCTGCAGACTGTAAACTATTGATATCAATCTTTACTTTTCTAGCTGTCCAAAGTCCGTCTAAAACAATAGAGTTATTTATAATTTTGGTTTCAAAATGAAGAATAAAAACTAATAATGCAGAAATAACTAAAATTGAAATTCCTAAAAAGAAAAATAACTCTCCTGATTTATCATGATTTTCACTCCAATAATAGGCAATAAAACAAAAGACTGAAAGTGAAATTCTTCTAAAAAAAGACATTTTATTTAACCCTAAATATTGTTTTTCTGAAAATTGAATACCTTCCATTTTTTTCTTTAAAAAAGTTCTGCAATATACACTTTTTTAGTGTGATCTGATATTTTGAATCTGTCATCTATTCTGTGTCCAATTATCCACACAATATCTTCTCCACTACAAAGTAAATAACACTCCTCTTTATCAAATTGAGTAAATTTATTATCTATAAAAAAATCACTTAATCTTTTCTTTCCATTCATTCCTAATGGATAAAAGAAGTCCCCCTGTTTCCATTTTCTTAGAGTTAGTGGGAAAATTAATTTTTCCTTATCTAAAAAAGCCATGTTTTTTTGTTTCATGAATTGCTTTTGATTTGAATCTCGAAATCTTAACGAAATAGGATAAGATAAATTATCAAATTCTTCTAATTCAATAAATAAATTTTTTTCTTTTTTGATTTCGGTGATAATTAACTTTTTTCTATCTACCAACAACTTATGTGTATGTGAAAAAAATAACTTTCCAGAAATAGATCTACAACTTTCTAAAATCTTATCACATTGAGAAAACCCAAAAGGAGTTATTATTTCTCTCAAGAATATCTTATTATTTTGAATAGATAATAATTTAGACTTATCAATTTCACATCCTTTCTCCGTCATTTCAACAAGTTCTTCTTTTATATTTTTAAAATTAGTCATGAAAACGTTATAAATCTCATTTAGAAAATCCACCTCCCTGGATAAAGTGTTCTCAAATGATGGATTCATGTCTTTAATTAATGGAATTAAATGATGGCGTATGTTATTTCTTAAATATTTTACATCTGAATTACTACTATCATTTCTAAATTTTTGTTTTTTAATAAATAAATAGTTTTCAATTTGTTTTCTAGAGAAAATTAATAAAGGGCGTACGATTTTATCTCTTTTTGATTTAATTCCTAATAAACCCTTAATGCCACTCCCCCTAATTAAGTTTATAAAGAAAGTTTCCAAGTCATCATCTTTATGATGAGCAACCAAAACATATTTTGCATCAATCTCCTTTCTCAACTCTTCAAACCAGCAGTACCTAAGTTCTCTAGCCGCCATTTGTAAAGAAATCTTATTTTTCTTAGAATAAGATTCTGTATTAAATGATTTTACATAACATTTTAACTCCATTTTTTCTGCTAAATTTTTAACAAAAACCTCATCATTATCAGACTCATTTGCTCTGAGTTTAAAATTGCAATGAGCTAGAACAAAATTATAACCAGTATCTTTTAATAAACATGCTAAAGCAACGCTATCAGCTCCACCACTTATTGCTAAAATTAACTTATCTCCTTTTGAAAATAAATCTAAATCTTTTATATTTTTTAAAAAACTATCTTTCATTCTTCAGTACGTTAATCAATGCTTGGGCCTTAATCAAACATTCCTCATATTCCTGTTCTTCATCAGAATTTATTGTAATTGCTCCTCCAACTAAAACTGAAATATAAGATGATATCCTATCATATAAAATGGAACGAATAACAACGTTAAAATCAAAATCTTGATAAGGGCTAATATATCCAAATGCCCCAGAATAAATAGATCTTTTTGTTGTTTCATACTCCTCAATTAGTTGCATTGCTTTTAATTTTGGAGCACCAGTCATTGACCCCATAGGAAAACATGATTCTATAAGATCTACAAAATCATATTTCTTATCAATTATAGAACTAATTGTTGTAATCATCTGATGTACTGTTTCAAATGAATAAACTCCAAATAACTCTTCAACTTTAACACTTGATTTCTGAGCAGTTTTAGACAAATCATTTCTAACTAAATCTGTAATCATTACATTTTCAGATTTATCTTTTTTGCTATTTTTAAGTTCGTTAAACAAAAATCTATCTTCGTCTAAATCAATCCCTCTTTTTCTTGTTCCTTTTATGGGTTGAGAAATGATTCTATTTCCACTTTTCTGTAAAAATCTTTCGGGACTACTACACAAGAGATACTTATCTTTATATTTAAAATATGCTGAAAACGGGGCCTTACTTGAATTATTTAATTCTAAAAAAACCTTTTCCGGATTAATTTCTGTTCCTTGAGAATATAACTCTTGACAATAATTCATCTCATAAATATCTCCGCGTTGAATATGTTCTTTTATCTTGCGAATTTTTTGAATGTAACTCTCTTTACCTTCAGTAAATTGTAACTCTACACTATTATCTTTTTCATCAAAATCTATCTTATTTTTGATATCATCAATTATTTTATCTATCTCATTTTTTGATAAAAAAGTTTCTACTTTCAACTCATTATTTGAAATAAATAAAATAGTTTGAGGAATAAAGAAAAATATATTAGGTACATGGAAATTATCCTTGTTTTCAGAATTTAAATTTTCTATTTCATTTTTTAAATCATATGAAAGAAAACCAAACATCCAATCTTTATATTTATCATGAAAATTTCTTAGTTTGTTTAAAGAATTTTTATCAGAAGATATTGTTTTCTTTGAACCAAGACAAACAACCGTTTGGTATTGTGAATATTTGTCTTCTATTTTATTAGAAAGCAAAATACTTGAGTATGAAAATTTTTTGCTATAACTAAGTAAGTTATTAAGATTAAAATTTTGATTTGAATATGTAAAGGTATTTCTCATACCTGTATTTTTTAAAGAGAAGTAACGTCAATCACTTCTTTTACTTCAGGAAGAGCGTTTTTAATTGCTACTTCTACTCCGTTTTTAAGTGTCATCATACTTACATTACAACTACTACAAGCGCCCATAAGTTTTACTTTTACAACCATATCTTCCGTTACCTCCACTAGAGAAATATCTCCACCGTCTGCCTCTAAGTACGGTCTGATTTTTCTTAATGCCTCTTCAATCTTATTAATTATATTTTCATCTGTAATTATAGCCATAGTAAATTATTTTGTAGAACAACCAGCTTTATTTGTTAACTCAACAGCTTTTGTTTTTTCTAGTTCATTATTTCTCTTGTCAATATTTTGGATAACTTTTTTTGCTAAATCTGAAAGTGCGTTTGCTACCTTAGTAGATCCTTGTAAAACTGCAGGTCTGCCAATATCAGCAGCTTCTCTCACAGATTGAACTAACGGAATTTCTCCCAATAAATCAATATTCATTTGTTCAGCCAACACCCTTGCACCTTCTTTACCAAAAATATAATATTTATTTTCCGGTAATTCTTCAGGAGTGAAATATGCCATATTCTCAACTACACCAAGAACAGGGACATTTATACTATCTAACTGAAACATATTAACTCCCTTTCTGGCGTCTGCAAGAGCAATAGTTTGTGGAGTAGTTACAACAACAGCTCCAGTTACTGGCAAGGATTGAACCAAAGACAAGTGTATATCACCTGTTCCAGGTGGTAAATCAATTAATAAATAATCTAAATCACCCCAATCCGCATCCCAAATAAGTTGATTTAATGCTTTTGAAGCCATAGGTCCCCTCCAAACAACAGCTTGTTGCGCTTGTGCAAAAAAGCCTATGGAAAGTAATTTGACTCCATAATTTTCTAAAGGTTTTATTTTTGATTTGCCATTTACATTAGTAGTTAATGGAGTAGCTCCTTCTAAATCAAACATTATATGCATGGAAGGGCCATAAATATCTGCATCAATAACACCAACTTTATGTCCTAAATCTGATAAAGCAACTGCTAAATTTGCAGTGATAGTAGATTTACCTACACCTCCTTTACCTGATGATATTGCAATAATGTTTTGAACCCCAGGAATTTCTTTTCCTCTTATTTGATTGGGTTTCGTTTCGGAGGGTAAAATTTTAAAATTGACTTTAACTTTTGCCTTCTGAAATACTTCCTCATGAATAATTTTTATACAATCTACCTCAACTCTTTTTTTATACTGAAGTGTAGGATTCTTTATTTCAATATCTAACTCTACCTCATCACCAAAAATCTGGATATTCTTAACCGCCCCACTTTCCCAAATGGTGATATTACCCTCGGGCATTTTTATCTGAGAAAGCGCTAATTCTATTTGATTTTTTTCTATCTTCATTCTTAAATATACTAATAGCAAATATAAGGTTTTATTGTGACTTGAGTTTAATACTGTTTAGTAAAGAAAATAGAATCTTATATCAATATCTCAATTTAAATTTTGTGTATGTTATAGGAGCTCCCTTTTCTAGATATATTTTTTCATAATGAGTTTTTATATCAATGTTCTCTCTAATTTGATGTACATTATACAAATCGTTTGTACAATCTAATAGATCATGAGATTCTGCCTGGATAACACCTAGGGTGTATCCATATAAAAATGCACTGTCTGTTTTTAAATGTATTAAGGAATCTTTCTTCAAAAATTGATTATACTTCTTAAGAAAATTTGGATGCGTTAATCTTTTAGATTGTCTTTTATGTTTAATTTGAGGATCTGGAAAAGTTATCCAGATTTCACTTATTTCATTTTTAGCAAAACATTTCAAGATGTTCTCTATTCTTATTCTTAAGAAAGCTATATTCTTCATTCCTTTTTCAATAGAATCTTTTGCTCCTACCCACATTCTATTTCCTTTAATATCAATACCTATAAAGTTCTTTTCAGGAAACCTCTCCGCTAAGGCAACAGAATATTCTCCTTTTCCACATCCTAATTCTAAAACAATTGGATTATCATTCTTAAAAAATTTCTTGTTCCAATTCCCTTTTAATGAAATATCTTCTTTTAAATCATACGTTTCTGGTTCAATTACATGAGGGAGATCTTTCATTTCCAGAAATCTTTTTAACTTATTCTTTCCCAAATCAATTTTTTCTACAAA
>CEOV01130638.1_pt1 | contig 11070 bp, 11 predicted proteins | sample 530631 | NCBI WGS metagenome assembly CEOV01 (sample SAMEA2620756, study PRJEB7988) | marine metagenome | isolation source: saline water (ENVO:00002010), including
CACAGCAGCCAAATCCCTTATCGATCTTCTGTTCATCGTGAAATTCGCAGCTTTAGCTGAAGGAATCACAGTATATCCCTGCTCCTCATAAGCATAGAATCTCTCAGTCCTGATACTCTCCACCTCTGGCACAATAAAATCAGGCTTATGCTTCTCAACCAACCCATCAAGCTGATTACCATCTAGCATATTTATCACCTCATAGCCATGTGCCACTTGCATAGCGGGTGCATCCTTGTAAGAATCAACAGCTATTACCTCAGCGCCCAACCTCTGTAACGCTATAACCACCTCTTTTCCCAACTCACCAGACCCTAGTAGAAGTATTTTCTTTCTCATATTAATACAAAGATATCAGGGCTATACCTTTGCAGACGTGCAACACCCAAAATTTATTCTAGCAAGATTTAGCTCTATAGGCGATATCGTCATGGCTGCCCCCGTAGTGCAAGCTCTTCGGGCTCATTATGGAGATGAAGCCCAAATCGATTTCATCACCCTCAATAAATTCAAGGGTGCCACTGAACTGATAGCAGGCATCAACTCAATCTACACTGTAGAAAAAAGCACTGTTGAAGTAACGCCGCAGCTAAAAGAAAACGGCTACGACTACTTAATAGACCTTCACTCAAACGTAAGGTCACGCTCACTTGCAAGGTCATTAAACATCTTGACCTTCAAGATTAATAAGCTTGGAGCAGCAAGACTCTCACTTGTCTTGGGTATTCGCAAAAGACCCGTCGATCACTTCATCGATAGATCCCTAAAACTGCTGAGCCCTTTCTCAATTTCTGAGTGCACAGATAATCCGTGGGGTGAGATTGCATTCTCTAAACCCGAAATGGAGCTGCCTAAGAAGTATTTGGCATTAGCCCCTGGAGCAACACACATTGGAAAAAGGCTTCCCGAGTCCTCAATAGATGCAATCTGCTCTAACTCTGACCTTCCCATTGTAATTGTAGGTGGGTCTGATGACACAGATTTGGCCAAAAGATTCGAGGACCGTTACCCTTCAAAAGTCATTTCAGCAGCGGGCGTATGCTCTCTTAAAGAAACAGCTCACATCATGAAGTATGCTCAAGTTGCCGTAGGCGGAGACACTGGCGCCATGCACATTGCAACAGCAGTAGGTACGGCATTAGTGTCGGTTTGGGGTTGCACCAGACCATCTCTTGGACTGTACCCTTGGCGCACTAATCCCAAATCTATCATCTTACAACCTGAAGGTAGAGACAACAGACCCTGCTCGCGTCATGGAGCAAGATGCAGGTATAAAAAACTCGGTAAACACCTCTGTATAAAAGACGTAACTCCAGAAAGAATTACGTCAGCTATAAGTAGCATACTATAGGACTTACTCGAACAAAGCCTTTAACTCTGTAGCATCGCTAGGCTTCATCTTTCCAGCCAGAATAAGCCTCAACTGACGACGTCTAAGCGCGCCATCAAATCTATCCTTCTCGTCCGCTGACACTGGAACTATTTCAGGCACTCCAATAGGCGCACCTAACTGATCGACTGCCACAAAAGTATACATAGCTTCATTGCACCTAGATCTCTCACCTGTAGCACTGTCTTCAATAAACACTTCCAGGTAAACCTCCATAGAAGAGTTAAAAGACCTAGTAACCTCAGATTCAATGATCACAATATCAGCTAGTCTAATAGGCCTATCAAATGACACATTATTAACTGCAGCAGTAACAACTACCCTTCTACAATGTCTATTTGCAGAGATAGCTGCAGCAACGTCCATCCAGTTTAACAGATTGCCTCCCATTAAGTTACCAAGCGTATTGGTATCGTTAGGCATTACAATCCTTGTCGTAGAGGCAAATGTCTCTTTAGGGTTTCTTGATGTAACCATAGTGCAAAATTCGACAACCCTCATCCCACATCCAAGCTAACCCCCGATAAAAGAAACTTATTTTTTTATACCGTAAACAAAAAGCCTTACATATATTTGCCGCACCCAATCAGGTGCTATAGCTCAGTTGGTAGAGCAAAGGACTGAAAATCCTTGTGTCCCCGGTTCGAATCCTGGTAGCACCACAAAAAGAGTCTTCATATTATAGCATGAAGACTTTTTTTATTAACTCTGTTAATGAGCTCCCGCGAGGTAATCAATTTACTCTTCCTAATAAATGTTCTTATATCTAGTATAATGGCCTAAAATTAGGCCCCCTTTCTCGCAACCTTAGCCCTAGCCTTTGCCGCCTCGTTTCTTTCAATTTTATGACCTGGCCTGTTCCATTTAACGTTACCCTTAGTAGACATGCACTCCTTGTACCTGTCATTACTAACCGGCTGATCTCCGTCAACAAAAGGAGCCTTAGGCTGTAAGCCTAAAATCTTAAACAACTTCTTATCCTCGCTTATATCCGGGTTAGGCGTAGTAAGCAGCTTATCTCCAGCGAAAATTGATGACGCACCAGCCATATAGCATAAAGCTTGACCTTCATCACTCATATCCGTTCTACCTGCAGACAATCTAACAACCGCTTTAGGTATTACAATTCTAGTTGTAGCGACCATCCTAGCCATATCCCAAATCGGCACTGGCTCCTGTTCTTCAAGAGGCGTACCCTCAACAGCTACAAGCGCGTTAATCGGCACTGACTTAGGTTGAGGAGACATATTCGCAAGAATTTCTAGCATACTGCATCTATCTGCATCACTCTCCCCCATTCCAATTATACCACCAGAGCAAACACTGATACCTGCTTTATTCGCGTTATCAATTGTTTTAAGTCTATCGCCGTACTCTCTAGTAGAAATTATCTCCTTATAGTGCTCTTCAGATGAGTCCAAATTGTGATTGTATGCATACAACCCAGCATCAGCTAATCTATTAGCTTGATCTTCCGTCATCATCCCCAACGTACAACACACCTCCATCTCTAGTTCATTTACCGTCTTCACCATCTCAAGCACCTGGTCAAACTCATCATTATTCTGAATATTTCTCCAAGCAGCACCCATACAAAGTCTAGAAGAGCCATTACTCTTTGCCCTTAATGCTTGAGCCTTAACCTGACTCACCGACATCAAATCATTAGTTTCAATATCCGTATGATAACGTGCCGCCTGCGGGCAATATCCGCAATCCTCCGGACATCCTCCAGTTTTAATCGAAAGAAGTGTACTTATCTGTACTTCAAGTGGATTGTGATACTTACGATGAACTGTAGCCGCTTCATAAAGCAACTCCATCAATGGTTTATTGTAAATTTCTAATATCGCTTCCTTAGTCCACTGCTGTTGCATAATCTTCCTTATTAAAAACAAATATACTCTCTAACTTAAGCTTTCTGTAACACCCTTTTGTAACACAATACTAACCGCATTCCCTCCAAACCCAACGGCGTTTACCATTACAGTTTCCGGCTTCAATGCTTTCTGCTGAACGTCGACTGAATACGGAAATGAAACTACCTCGCCCCTGTTGAGCATTTCTACCGCAAGGTCTAAGCTCAGAGCTCCTGAAGCACCGAGTGTGTGTCCGGTATGGTGCTTAGTGCTGATAATGTGAGCTACGCCCTTTCCGAGAACTGCCTCAACAGCCTTCAATTCAGACTTATCTCCCTGATCTGTTCCCGGAGCGTGCATCACAACGACATCAACTTCTGAAATGCCAGCGTCTAAAAGTGCCGCCTTCATACTCTTTTGCATACAATCTGCCTCTGCCGACAGGGATGCATTGTGCTCGATTATTTCAGTAGCGCAACCTATACCTATGATTTTTGCTAGGTGGGTTTGGCCTTTATCCTTTTCAAGAGTAAACACTGAAGCTCCCTCACCTAACACCATTGTATTGGACTTTTTTCCCGTTTCAAGCGGAGAACAAATCCATGGAAAATCCTGCTTACTGTATATGCCTAGGGCTTTCATTTGGGCTATAGTGAAATCTGTTAGAGGCGCCTCAGCTCCCCCAACTATAAACTTATCCGCCATGTCGCTTTTAAGCCAAGCGCAAGCATTCATAACTCCATGCAGCGCAGTGCTACAGGTTATGGAATGAGATAACGTAGCTCCATCCGATCCCAAATCATATGCCACCCAAGACGCAATATTCCCCAGTGTCGTAGTAGGCGACACAAGTGGAGATATCCTCTTTTTAGGAAAGTCAATAAAGTGTTGATGATATTTCTCAAAAAGCTGAGTCGCCCCTCTTGAGGAACCCATATTCACAGCAGTCCTCTCTAAATTTTCCCATCCTGCATTCTTCACAGCTTGCCTACTCGCCCAAAGCGCTAACAACACACTTTTATCCAGCCTTCTATAGCTGACTTTCTCCCTCCTCAAATCCACAATCTTCTTCTCACTCTCAGGCTGCAATTTCCCAACAGGCGTATCCTCACCACCAAAACAGCACATAGTTAGAGCTGATTTTTCGCTTTTATAACTATGCCAAACCTGCTCGCTTTCATGCCCCACAGAGGCAATACTACTCTTAGCCGTTATCAGGATATCTTGCATGTGGCAAAGCTATCAAATTGCAATTCTTTCTAATGCTGAAAGAACGCTTTTATACACCTTATCTAATTCCTCGTCAGTGATACAATACGGAGGTAATATGTAAATAACATTCCCAAGCGGACGAAGTAGCACACCCTGGCTAATAAAGTGAGAGTAAAGGGTGTTTCTAACCTCGCTTGAATAGCCTGATTTGTCGGCCTTTAACTCTATTGCTAAAACAGATCCTTTGAATCTAACATCTTCAAGAAGCCCAGCGAATTTACCTACTCTTAAATCCTCAGCGAACTCCGTATGCCTAGAAGCAATTCTCTTCATCGCATTTATGCACTCATCTGATTCAAGCAGATCAAGACTGGCAATTGCAGATACACATCCCACTGGATTTCCAGTAAATGAGTGACCGTGTAAGAATGCTGTAGTCATATCATCACCTAAAAACGCATCGTACACTTCTTGAGTACAGGTCGTGAGCGATAAAGGCATTGTGCCGCCTGAAAGCCCTTTAGATATGCACATAAAATCTGGCTGAACTGACAATTGATTACAAGCAAAAACAGTTCCTGTTCTTCCAAACCCAGTCATCACCTCATCAGCTATACAAAGTACCCCTTCAGATTGAGCAACAGAAATTAGCTCGCTCAGGTTTTTAGCAGGATACATTCGCATGCCACTTGCTCCTTGAATTAGTGGTTCGAAAATAAAAGCAGCCACGTCGCCTTTTTCTAGTTCTTGTGTAAGAGCATCTATACTTTTTGATGCGTTTGATGGAAAAGGCAAATGCACTACCTCAAACAAATAATCATTGAAGTGAGCAGAGAAAATGCTCCTAGCACCTGCTGACATAGCTCCAAAAGTTTCCCCGTGATAACCTCCATCAAGAGCAAGTATTCGCGTCCTCATTTCACTCTTATTCCTCCAATACTGAATGCTCATCTTAAGAGCAATCTCAATAGCTGAAGACCCATCACCAGAAAAGAAAAACTTTTGTTGATTACTCGGAAGGTGAACCTTTAATCTCTCACATAAATCGGTTGCGGGTTTATGAGTAAATCCTGCAAAGGGGATGTGCTCTAGAACTTGCATTTGGCCCGAAATTTTTGAAGCTAAATAAGGATGAGCATGCCCATGAAGATTTACCCACCATGAAGCTATTGCATCTATGTAGCTATTGCCATCTTCATCAAATAGTAGAGTTCCTTCTCCTCTTACAATAGGTAGAGCATCCTCCGAGGTTTTCATTTGAGTAAATGGATGCCAAACATATCTCTTATCCTTCTCAGATATACTCATAATACAAGCTTGAATTTTTCTGCATACCATCTTACAATCTCCTTTGTAAACGAGTCTTCCAAATCAACTCGACCTAGCAGTTTTAGGCCTGTCATCTCAAGTATAACACTCTCTGTATCCACGTTTTCGACGTCATTAAAAATAATACCCTTGATTTTCAGGCCTCTATTTTTCAGAGCTTCAATACTTAGAAGGGTATGGTTTATGCTCCCCAGATAATTCCTACTAACAAGGACTACTTCTGCATCCAAATTTTCAATTACATCAACAATGCAATTTCTTCTGTTAATAGGAACCATTAAACCGCCTGCTCCTTCAATTACTATGTGGTTAAGTGTTTCTGGTTCGACGAAGTCTTCTAGATTAATTTCCACACCATCTCTTTCAGCTGCAGCGTGTGGGCTCATTGGGTGGTTTAGAGCGTGGGTTGCAGAGTGAAAAACACTCTTAGTATTGCTAACTAAATCCCTAACCTTATCAGTATCACTACAGTCCAAATCACCGGCTTGCACCGGCTTCCAATAATCCGCCTCTAAAGCCTCTGTCAAAATTGCTGAGATAATAGTCTTCCCTACCTCAGTGCCAATCCCAGTAACAAATAACCTCATATTAATTTTTTAAGCTGACCGCAAAGTTGCGCTATTTCTTCTTGAGAATTAAAACTGTGGAGACAAATCCTAATCCTCTCCGAACCCTCTGTAACTGTTGGCGATAAAATTGCCCTCACGTCTAAACCCTCATCTTGAAGATTCGTTGCCATTTCCCTGCATCGAGCATTCCCACCAACTACAACACATTGTATGGGAGAATTGCTCTCTATAAGTTGAGAGCTTTCGAAATTCATTTTAAAAAAATCAATATTCTCTCTCAACTTTATTCTCTCAGCGCAGTTTTCCAAATCTGCATACGCCTGCCTGATTACCTCTACACTATGTGGAGGCAAGGAAGTTGTATAGATAAATGGCCTAGCAAAATTGATCAAATAATCTTTTAGTGTTTTTGTTCCACATATCACAGCCCCATGACAACCTAATGCTTTTCCAAAGGTGTAAACTCTCGCATAAGGCTCTATTTCTTTTTCTCCACACAGTCCTTCTCCCTTTAGACCAAACACACCTGTAGCATGCGCCTCATCCACAACGAGTAATGCCCCATGCTCAGTACACACCTCATCGATTTCAGCTAGACGTGCTAGATCGCCATCCATAGAATAAACACTTTCAACTACTACATAAACTAGACCTTGCGCTTGCTTGAGTTTTAACTTTAAAATATCAATATCATTATGCTTAAAAGAAAAGCTCCTAGCATTACCCAATTTAAGTCCATCCCTAATTGAAGCATGGCAAAGCTGATCGTAAACAACTGTATCACCCTTTTTAGGGACTGTTGAGAAAAAGCTCAAGTTTGCATCATAACCTGAATTAAAAATCAAAGATGCATCAGCATTGTGAAAGAGCGCTATTTCACTTTCAGCTTCTTCGTGAATGTCATGATGTCCACTTATGAGCCTGCTTCCAGTTGAGCCTGTGGCTGCTTTTACATCACGTTGCTTTTTAGAAAATCCTAGATAATCATTTGAGCAAAAATCAATCATATCAGACTGAGGCTTTAGGCTTCTGAGTGAACTTTCATATTGCCTCTTTTCAAGTTCTTTATTTAGGTGCTTATCTAGCATTATGGCAAAGTTAAAATAGCAAGAATTGATACCTAAATGATTTAACCTCAATGTATGTAAACAAAAAAATAATTTGTAGTTTGTTATTTTAACAGTAGTATTGTAGCCTGAAATATTTTAACAAACTAACATTCAGTTGACAAAACTGATTTAAAACTTTAATGATATGAGTGAGCAAAAAGAAGTGCAATCAAAAATGATGATGGCAGTTGTATGCTGGTTTTTGGGTGCATTAGGTATCCATAGAATGATGATGGGCTATGAGAAATGGTGGATTATGCCTATTGTTACAATTTTAACTTGTGGGATTGGAGGTGTTTGGGCTTTTTACGATCTAATTATGATCCTAACTGGAAAGATGGGTATGGCTGACGGAAGAGAGCTGACATAATACCTTATACGGAAATAATTCTTAAAGGGGGAGCAATCCCCCTTTTTTTATATATTTAAAATCATGAAACCAGATGGCTACAAATACTGCTCAGAATGTGGTGAGCTTATAAGAGAAAAAGCTGAAATATGTCCTCATTGCGGTTGTAGACAATCTTATAACACTCAAAGTGCACCTGCAAAACAAGACAAATGGATGATTAGCCTGCTATTGTGTTTTTTCTTTGGATACCTCGGTGCTCATAGATTTTATTCAGGCCATATCTTAATTGGAATTTTACAATTTATTACAGGTGGTGGATGTGGTATTTGGTTGCTTATAGATTTAATACTAATTCTTTCCGGAAAGTATACTGATTCAGAGGGAAATCCTATTGTTAATACATGATTTTATTTGGTTTTGTGAACCTAGGCTAACAAACATAAGGCATATGATTAAGTTAAGTCAGACTTCATCAATAATCTGGCAAAAGTGAGTTAAGGCTTTGCATCATATTATGGTCTCATCTGAACAACTATCACAAAGTTGCTAAATTGTGTAATGTCAACGTGAATACTATATACATTCAGAAACAAAGATTAAGCTCTAAGTTCTATCTTGAATCTTTATACGAATTAGACTACTTTGTATTCAATCTGTATTCATGAAGTCAGTTTATTCAACCACATGGGAAAAGGGTCTTAAACGATCTATACAAGGAAGAACCAGTGTGTTTATTCTATCTGACTCTAATTTACCTTATAAATACTTAGAGGAAGTAGAAAGGCAATGCGAAGGTGATTTACCTGTTTATAGCTTCAGCTTGGAGGGGGGCGAGAAAATCAAGACTCTTGAGGTGGCTGAAACGATTTACAAAGAACTAATTAATGTTGGAGCTGATAGAAAGACATTGATGGTGTGTCTTGGAGGTGGTACTATTACTGATTTGGGTGGATATGTTGCTTCTACTTTTAAAAGGGGACTAGAACTTGTTCTTCTACCAACCACGCTTTTAGCTATGGTCGACGCAGCTATAGGTGGAAAGAATGGCGTAAATTTAAATACTGAAAAAGGGGGGTTAAAAAACCAAATAGGCACCTTTTTAGAGCCAAAATTCATAGGGCTAAACACAGATTGGCTAGAGTCGCTTCCTGATAGGGAAATAAGATCTGGATGGGCTGAAATGGTAAAGCATAGTTTACTTGATTCTCATAGTGAATTTTCAAAATACTTGTATGTAAATCAAAATATTGAGCTGGGAGATTTAAAGGCCATGATTCCCGAATCTGCTGAGATTAAGCAGAAGATTGTAAATGAGGACCCTCTTGAAACAGGATCGCGTGCCTCATTAAATTTGGGTCATACCATAGCTCATGCCATTGAGGCAATAGCATCAAACGAGTGTGAGGATGTGACTCACGGAGAGGCTGTTGCTTGGGGGTTAGTATTTGCTTTAGAATGTTCGACAGAATTTTTAGGGTTTGAGGAAGAATGGAGGGATAGATATATCGAGATGATAATCGAAGGGATTAATGCTCCTATAACTCTACACTCTGCTGAACAAATGTGGGAAGTGATGTTGACAGACAAGAAAAACCAGTTTAACAACGTTACTGACGTGTTATTACATCCAAGAACCAGCACAAATCCTCCAAAAGTGGATTTTATTTGGAATAAAAACGAATTCACAAAAAAGTGGGATGATTTCCGTAAAAAGCACTCGTAACCTACCTTAAGGGAATATCTTTGTCCTCTCATGGAGAAAACCGCATTAGAATTAGCACAACTACTTGGTGGCACAGTGTCTGGAAATCCAGATGCTGCTGTTTGTGGTTTAGGTAAAATCGAGAGTGCAGGACCTGGAGAAATTACTTTTCTTGCTAATTCCAAATATGAAAAACACATCTATGATTGTGGTGCAGATATTGCTGTAGTAGGCAATGACTTTGAGCCTGGCGGAGAGTTGCCGGAGGGGATGACACTCATCAAAGTGAAGGACCCATATGGTGCGTTTGCGACTTTGCTTCAGGCATTCGAGCAGGTGAATAAAAGGCAGGCCGGGATTCATGCGTCGGCCGTTATTCACGAAACAGCTACAGTGGGGGAAGGATGTTATATTGGTGCTGGGGTTGTGATTGAAGAGGGTGCTGAAGTGGGTAAGGGAGCGGAGCTTAGGGCTTCGTGCTATGTGGGAAGGAATGCTAAAGTAGGTGAGAGAACGATGTTAGATGTTGGAACTAGGATTCTCGATAGGTGTGTAGTAGGTGATGATTGTATTATTCAGTCGAATACTGTGGTAGGCTCGGAAGGATTTGGGTTTGCTCCTAAGGAGGATGGATCTTATTCAAAAGTACCTCAGACGGGTAATGTTGTGATAGGTAACAAATGTGATATAGGCGCAGGCTGTACGATAGACAGGGCAACGCTTGGATCAACAGAGATACACGATGGCTGTAAGATTGATAATTTGATCCAGATAGCTCATAATGTTGTGATCGGAGAGAAAACTGTCATTGCAGCCCAAACCGGAATAGCAGGCTCCACCATCATTGGAAAGAACTGCCTGATTGGTGGTCAAGTAGGCTTTGTCGGCCACCTGAATATTGCTGACGGAACTAAGATTGCAGCAAAGGCCGGTATTTCTAGAAACATCATAAAGCCTGATACTACCATACAGGGTATTCCTGCAGTAGCAATAAAGCAATATCAGAAAACTCAAATCGCCCTAAGAGGATTAGTGAGGCAGTTTTACGACTCAAAAGACTCAGATAAACAATGATAAACTCTAGCGTTCAACATACACTGAATGAAGAGATAGAATTTTCAGGAGTTGGATTACACACTGGCCAAAATTGCACAATGATTGTTAAGCCAGCTGGTGATGATCACGGTTACAAATTTGAGAGAAGAGACCTTGAGGGAACTCCTATTATTGAGGCATCAACTTCAAATGTTAGCAGTACTCAAAGAAGCACTAAACTTTCTAAAGGTGGCACGGAAGTACATACTACTGAGCATATTCTAGCTGCACTTTATGCAAGCGGAATTGATAGTGCTTTGATTTCTCTTGATGGACCTGAGATCCCAATTATGGACGGGTCGGCTCAGATGTTTTTAGATGAAATCAAAAGAGTTGGAACTAAGGAATTATCTGCGAAAAGAAAGTTTTACAAGTTCAGAAAGAACATTAGCTTCGAGGATGCTGATAAGGAAATAGAGATGATGGTAGTGCCATCAAATGGAGAGGACTTTA
>CEOV01034312.1_pt1 | contig 11064 bp, 11 predicted proteins | sample 530631 | NCBI WGS metagenome assembly CEOV01 (sample SAMEA2620756, study PRJEB7988) | marine metagenome | isolation source: saline water (ENVO:00002010), including
TTATTTTTTATAGCCCCCGCTTTTTCAAATGCAATTTTTTCTATTGTGTCGCCCAAAATATGTTGATGATCATAAGAGATTCTTGTAATTACTAGCAGTTGAGGATTGCAGATTGTAACACTATCTAATCTTCCTCCCAAACCTGTTTCTAAAACTGCAATATCAACATTTTCATTTTTAAAGTACCATAAAGCCATTGCTGTCATTGCTTCAAAAAAAGAAACTTTTAAACTATTAATATCATCTTTGAAACATTTTATAAATTCAATGATTTTGTTATCTGATATTGATTTACCATTAATTCTAATACGTTCATTAATATTTGCTAAATGTGGAGAGGTGTACAAACCTACTTTGTAAGAAGCACTTTTTAAAATATTAGATAATATTGCTGAAGTCGAACCTTTTCCATTAGTTCCAACTATTTGTATACAATTTAACCCTTTATGAGGGGACCCACATGCTTCCATGAGATCTTCTGTTCTTTCTAATCCTAATTTAATACCAGAAGTTTCTAATGAAATCAAATAATTTAAATAATCTTTTTTCATAGAGATAATATCTGTGGTTCTGTATTGATATTTTTAATAGAAGAATTTGAATTTAAAATATTGGAAGAAAGTGAAATGAAATTTGGTTGTGAATCAGTCACATAAAACTCATCTTCTGTATCTAAAACAGCTAAGTTATTAGATTTAATATAATGATTTTCATCATTAATGTGAATGCGCTGATTTAAATCTTCTAAAATTGCCGTACCATTATCAATAAAATCTATCTCATTCGCATCATAACCTAATTGATCAATGGCTTTTTTAATTTGAGTTAATAATATTGGGTAATGAGTGCACCCTAAAATTATTGATTCAATTTTTTGATTCTTATTAAATAAAGAAGCAAGATATTCCTGTGCAATAGTTGAAATTATTTTTGTATTTTTATTAATCCACCCTTCTTCAACTAAAGGAACAAACAAAGGGCAAGCAATTGAACTAAGTGTTACGGACTTTGTTTTAGCAGTTAAAACATTTTCATAAGCTTTAGAATTGACTGTAGTAGTTGTTCCTAAAAGTCCAATAGATTTAATGCTTTGGTTCTTAAGAGCAAGTGTTATGCTGGATTCTATGACACCAATTATTGGTATATCATATGCTGCCTGTAAACTTTTGAGAGCAACAGATGAAGCAGAATTGCATGCCACAATAATACCTTTAACCTTTTTGCTAATTAAAAATTTAACAATTTTATGTGTTCTATTTATAATTGTATCTGCTGTTTTAGACCCATAAGGCAAAAATGCAGTGTCTCCTACATATAAAAATTTTTCTTTAGGATATTTCTTTTTGATGGAGCTCAACACAGTTAAGCCGCCTAGCCCACTATCAAAAATGCCAATTTTGCCATTGTAATTAGTCATTACTTTGAATTGGTTTGAGAGTTGTGTGCAATTATATAAGCCTGAACACCCTTAAATATTCCATAAGCCATCTCTGATCTATAACTAGATTTATTTAATAATTTTGCCTCAGATTTATTTGTTATAAAACCAGCTTCGATTAATACTTTAGGCATAGCTGCACCAACCAAAACATAAAAACCTGCTTGCTTAATACCTCTCATTCTAGTTTTAGGTAATTCTTTTTTTACAGCTGATTGAATAGATACTGCTAGTTTTTCACTTTCTTGTAAATACATTTTTTCAGATACTGATGCAATCATTTGGTTTTGTTCATACTGTTCTGGATTATCTTCAAAAAAGATGGAAGCATTTTCTCTAACAGCAACATCAATAGCTTTATCGACACTGTTAGGTTGCAATAAAAATATTTCAAAACCTCTAGCTGTTTTTGCCGTACTCGCATTTGCATGTATACTTAAAAACATATGACCTTTATTTTTATTTGCAAATTCGGTTCTATTTTTTAATCCTAAAAAAGTATCATCATCTCTAGTATAGAGTATATTCAGTTCTGGCATCTCTTTACGCAAAAAACTACCTAGTTCTTTTGCAATATCTAATACGATATGCTTTTCTTTAATGTTGTGATAGCCAATTGCACCTGGATCTTTGCCTCCATGACCCGGATCAATAACAATAGTAGTAATTTTCCAATTTTCTTCATTTTGTATTTTATTCATGAAAGCTTGATCAATTGCAGGTTCTAATAAAGTAATATTTTGGGTGTTTTTTATAGAAATTGTTTTATTATTATAATTTACAAGAAAATCTTTAGATGCAAATTGTGTATAAAGACGAATGAAAGAATTCAAAGGTGCATAAAATTTTTCATTGACATACACTATATTCTGCATCATATGATAAATTTTATCTTCTATCTTAACAAATGAGGAATTATTTGAAAAAGTAATACGTTGATTTTCAAAAAGAAAATCTATCTTAGATTTATCACCATAAATATTATACTTTAAATCTTGTGATATAAAAAATTCTTCTAAAGATAAATAGGCAATTTCGTTAAAAATATATAACTCAATTTCTGAAGAATCTTCAGCAACTAGAAATTGAAAGGAAACTAAAATAAAAAAAATATATTTAATATAATTTTTAAGCATATTAATCTAAACTGATGATAATCTCATTTGGATAAATGAAAAAGTACTCTTCTCTTGCTGTTTTTTCTATATATCTATTATTATTTTTTAATAATCGATTTTCATCTATTATTTTCGTGAGCTCTTGATTTAATTTGGATTGTTTTTCTTCTAATATAAGATAATTATTATATCCTTTATAATAATCTAATAAACCATCTTGTTTGATAAATAAATAAAAAGAAAGGCAAATAATAATAGAAATGAAAAGTTTAGTCATTATCTTGAGGTCCAAAAATTGATTCTGGAGGTAACTGCTCCTCTATTCTAAGTAATTGGTTATATTTTGCGACTCTTTCGCTTCTACATAATGAGCCTGTTTTTATTTGGCCGGCACCGGTACCAACAGCAAGATCTGCTATAGTGGTATCTTCTGTTTCTCCAGATCTATGAGATATAACAACCCCTAAATTATTTTTTTGTGCCAGCTTTATTGCATCAAGGGTTTCAGAGACGCTGCCTATTTGATTCAATTTAATTAAAATTGCATTTATTGCATTTAAAGATATAGCTTTTTCTAATCTTATAGGATTTGTTACAGTTAAATCATCCCCCACCAATTGCACATCATTTCCTAATGTATTATATAAATTTTGCCAACCTTCCCAATCGTTTTCATCTAATCCATCTTCAATTGAAACAATTGGATACTTTGAACAAAGATTTTTATACCACTCAATCATTTGCACGTTTGTTAAATTCTTATTTTCTGAATCTAATTTGTATGTTTTATTTTCTTTATTATAGAATTCGCTTGAGGCTACATCTAGCGTTAAAAATACTTCATCACCAGGCTTGTAATTTGACTGAATGATTGATTCAGTTAATAAATCTAAGGCTTCTTGATTTGATCGTAAATTAGGTGCAAAACCACCCTCATCACCAACAGAAGTACTATACCCTTTTTTCTTTAATACAGATTTTAAGGTATTAAAAATCTCACATCCACATTGTAATGATTCTGAAAATGTTTTAAGGCCAGATGGGTAAATCATAAATTCTTGTATATCTACATTATTATCTGCATGGCTTCCCCCATTTAATATATTCATCATAGGAACAGGCATAATGTTATTATGTGAATTAGAAATATGATTAATGAATTGATAAATAGGTAGTTTCTTAAATTGTGCAAAAGCTTTTAAACAGGCTAAAGAAACACCAAGAATGGCGTTAGCACCTAAACGCTCCTTGTTTTCTGTGCCATCTAAATCAAACATAATTTGATCTATTTCATAAATGTTATGGCTATCATTACCAATTAAGTGTGGGGCTATAATTTCATTCACATTTTTAACTGCAGTATAAACTGACTTTCCAAAAAACTTTGTTGAACCATCTCGTAATTCTAATGCTTCATGCTCTCCTGTTGATGCACCACTTGGAACATCTGCAATAGCAAAAGTACCATCATCTAAGTGACACTCTACTTCAACTGTAGGGGTGCCTCTAGAGTCTATAATTTGTCTTGAATGAATTTTGTGTATCTTAGCCATAAGATTAATATGCCTCTTACTATATATAAAATTTACAAAATAATTAATTAAAAAGAATTAAATTTGATTGTAATTAATATATTAAGATATGTTAGAAATTATTAAATATGACGAAAATGTGCATAAAAGTATTTGGGATAACTTTGTAAAATCATCAAATAACGGAACCATTTTTCATTTAAGAGAATTTTTAAACTACCACCAAAGTCGTCAATTTAATGACTGCTCTTTTATTTTTAAAGAAAAAGATAAAATTCAGGGATTGTTTTCTGGAGCTGTTGTGAATAATATATTACATTCGCATCCAGGAGCTAGCTTTGGAGGCTTTGTTCATAATGACTTATCATTTGAAATAAGCAATCAAATGATAGATATGTTAATTACAGAAGCACAAAATAAAAAATTAAATGAAATTGTAATTATCCCAACACCTTTTGTTTACTATCAAAACTACCATGAAGTCATAGAATATTGTTTATATAATAAAGGTTTTAAAGATATTGAATACTACATATCTAGTTTTGTTGATTTAGATAATAATTTAATTGAACAAATGCATTCAAGAAAAAAAAGGTATATTAAAAAGTTTGAAAATCAGGTTAAAGTCAAATTAAGTGAAGATTTAGATAGTTTTTATCCAATTTTAATTGAAAATAAAAAGAAACATAATGCCACACCAACTCATTCCCTTGATGAACTAAAACTTTTAATAAATAAATTTCCCGATCAGATAAAACTTTTACTAACATTCAAAGATGATAAAGTCATTGGTGGTGCTTTAAATTTTATCACAAATAATCATACCTGTATTTTATTTTATAATATGATTGATTATGATTATCAAAATATGCAAATTGCTTCTATACAAATTTATGAATCTTTAAAATGGGCAAAGGAAAATAATCTGAGATTTTTTGATATTGGAGTATCACAAATTTATGATAATGATTTAATTATTCCTCATGCATCATTAATAAATTTTAAGGAACAATTTGGTTCTAAAACCATGATTAGAAAGGTGATGAAATTAAAATTATAAACTTATGATTTCTCTAAAATCATTATTTAAATCTTCAATAATTTATGCTTTGGGTACATCCATAATGCGTTTAATGACTTTTTTGTTATTACCATTATATACAAATGTGTTAGATGCAAATGGTAATATGTGGTATGGTAATTTTGTGCTTGTTGTTACATCCATTGCTTTTTTGAGAATATGTTATTCGCATGGTGTGGGAGATGGTTTTTTAAAATTATATAGTCAGTCAAAAGATAAAAAAAATATAATATCTTCCTACCTCATTTATATTTTAATGGTTATTTTTGGAATATCTATTCTTTTATGGTTAGTTAATTCATTTATTCCTCAACAGGCAACAGGTAGCTTATTTGGATTATTACAATCACAGCTTAAATATATTATTTTAATTGTAATGTGTGACACGTTGAATTTTAGATTGATTGATATTTTAAGAATAAAAAATTATGCTGCGTATTACATGATAGGACAAATGTTAGGTGTAATTACAACATTATATTTTTCGTTTCATTATGTTAAAAATGAACTGCTGGGACTTGAGGGAGCATTAATCGCTCTTCTATATGGTGGCTTAGTAACATTAATAATGTTTATACCTATTTTATTTAAAAATATAACCTTGTCTAATTTCTCATTAAGATATGTAAAAGAGTTGGTAAAATTAGGTGTGCGATTTTTTCCAGCAGCTATCTTTTTTATGCTGATGACATTATTAGATAGATATCTTTTAAAATTCCTGTTAGTAAATCCAATTGGTGATCCAAATTACGTAAATAATTTGATAGGGACATATTCTGTAGCTGCAAAACTAGCTAGTATCCCTTTATTTTTAATCAATGCTTTTAATTTGGGCTGGCAACCATTTTACTTAAGTAATGGCAATAATGAAGAAGCGTTAAAAAAATATCAAAAAGTAGGTACAATTTTCATCATAATTACCTTAAGTATATCTTGGTTTGTGGGTATTGTAATTCCAACAATCTCAAACCTACAACTTCCTATTGCAAATGTCCCATTAATTGGAGAGGCATATTCAGAATTTAATAATATAATACCGATTATGCTTTCCTCTCATATTTTTTATGCTCTGTACATAATAAATATGCCAGCTATTTATCTATGTAATAAACAAAATTGGTCACCTATTTTTAGAATATTTGGTGCATCCTCAAATATTATTTTAAATATTGTTTTGATTCCGATTTTTGATATTACTGGTGCAGCTATTGCAACGGCAACTAGTTACGCTATGATGTTTTTATTTTTATTCTATAAAAATCAACAATGGATGCCTATAGAAATAAATTGGAAAGATATAATTATACTATTTGGAGTAATAATTATATCAATGTTATCATTTATTTTGAAAATAAATATGCAATACCCTTTAATAATTGGAACTTTTATATTGATTTGTTATTTACTATATAAGCATGGGTTAAAAAATCTTATAATCTTATTTAAATGATCTCTATAATTCTACCAACTTACAATCGCAGTGCAATAATTAATCGAACAATTGACTGTGTATTGAATCAATCTTATACAAATTTTGAGTTAATTATAATTAATGATTGCTCGTCCGATGATACAGAAAAAGTTATAAAAAGCTATGATGATAAAAGAATAAAATATGTAAGCAACTCAAATAATATAGGGTGTGCTAATAGCAGATATTTAGGTTATCAACATAGTAAAGGAGACGTGCTAGTTTTTATTGATGATGATGATACCTGGAGACAAGACAAACTCTTAAAACAGGTGAGACTAATAGAAAATTATGATATGGTATTAAGTGATTATTCAATTAGTATTAATGGTATGTTAGAACAGAAAAATATGCGCCCCTTTGGAGAGTACTTTAAACAGGAAATTTTAAAAAGACCTGGTCCTTTTTTTCAATCAATAATGATTAAAAAAAATATTGTTGATAAAATAAATAACCCCTTTGATCAAAAAAGCGTTCCTAGTGAAGATTGGAATTTTTTTATTGAGTTATCTAAGTTAGAATTAAAAATTGCCTATTTGAATGAATCATTATTTACATGGAATCTTAACTATGACAATCAATCGTTAAATTTAAAAAATGAAGCAAATGCATTATCCTATATTGTTGAAAAACATTTTGATTATTTAATGTCAAATTCTTCGAAAAAAAATATATCAAATCACTATAGAAGGATAGCAAGAATATATGAAAAAATGTTTTCTAAAAATTTTGATTCAAAAGATATTGATGAATATTATTTAAAAGCATTTAAAATTTATCCTTGGTCTTTTAAAAATATTTTGTACCGCTTCTTTGTTTTGGTTGGTTATAAAAAATCGCGTTATTTAATCAACTTATTACGCAAATTAAGAGGTGTACAAAATGTCTAGTCCTGATATCATGATTGTTTTTTGGGGTAATCCATTATATGATGGTAGGTGCGTAAATATGATTAATCAGTTTCGTGATGAAAAACTAACGGTTAAAATAATTGGGGTTGGTAAAGACAATGAAACCTTTGATTTTAATGGTGCTGAAATAAAATTAATTAATCGTGCAATGCTAAACAGTTCCTTAACTAAATATTTTAAATATTTTAAATTAATTAAAAGAATACTAAAACAAGAAAGTCCCAAAACGATTATTGCATCAGATTTATATTCTTTAATCCCTTGTGCACAGTTTAAGCAACAACAAAAAGTAAAATTAATTTATGATTCAAGAGAAATTTATACACAGTTGGCTGGTTTGGTTAACAGGCCTATTATACAAAAAATTTGGTCTTGGTATGAAAAAAAATATATTTATTCAGCTGATTATGTGATTGCAAATGCAGAGATTGATCAAGAGTATTTAAAAAATCTTTATCCTAAAATAAGCATTAAAATATTTAAAAATTTACCAGGTAGTGGCTTTTTAAATGCTAAAAAAATAGACATAAGAGAAATGTTATGCATTGATAGGAAAACTAAAATTATCCTATACCAAGGTAAGCTACATAATGGTAGAGGAATAAGATTTATTTTAACCTGTTTAAAACACTTAGGTGATGTTGCTCTAGTTGTTGTGGGTGATGGTCCAATGAAAGAATCTTACATAAATACTGCGCGAAAAGAAGATGTGTCAGATAAGCTATTTTTTGTTGATTCAGTGCCATATACAGATTTAGCTAGTTTTTCTAAATCGGCAGACATTGGTGTTACTATAATACAACCTATATCCAAAAGCTATGAAAATGCCTTACCTAATAAATTGTTTGAATATGCAGTTTCTGGTCTTCCTGTTATTTGTAGTAACTTAGTAGCAATGAAAGAAATGGTATCAATTTATAAATGTGGCATTTCTATCCCACCTACTGATTTAAATGCATTTATTGAAGCTTTTAATACTATTAATAAAAATGAAAATAATTTTAAAATTGGTATTAATTTGCAAAAAGAACTACTTTGGGAAAATCAAAATAAACAGTTAATTGAATTAATCAAATGAACGACTTGGTATCTGTTATAATTACGACTCATAATCGTTTAGAATTTTTAAAAAATGCTCTATCTAGTGTATTAAATCAATCATATAATAATATTGAGGTTATCATTGTTGATAGTAGCAGTAATGCACATACTCAAAACTTTATAGAAGAGAATGAAAATTTAATTTATATACATTCTCAAATTAATCATCCAAATGTACTGCGCAACTTAGGTGTGCAATGCTCTAATGGAAATTTTATTGCTTTTTTGGATGATGATGATACTTGGGAAAAAGCAAAAATAGAAAAACAAGTACTCTGCTTAAATGATAATGATATCGGTTTATGTTACACAGGAAAAAATATAATAAATAAGAAAAAGATTAGGTATAGTTTTAAAAAAGGAATTATTAAATCTAATAAACATGCAATATTATGGGATAATTTTATTGGAATCACTTCTTCAATCATGATCAAAAAAGAAGTTATTGAAACTCTTGGTGATTTTGATGAATCATTACCAGCGTTACAAGATTATGACTTTTGTATTAAAGTTTGTCAATATTATAATGTGTTGGGAATAAATGAAGCTCTTGTAAATTATAATTATAAACATAATGAAAATCAGATTTCTCAAAATATACAAAGCTTAAAAAAAGCATCTAAAATTATAAATAAAAAATATCCTAATAGTTGCTTGCTAAAATTTGGATTATGGAAAATTAAATTAAAAAGAAGGTTGAAAACATTTTATGAATAAAAATATAATGACATTTGATGAATGGGCAATTCTAGGAAAAGATGAAGGTATGGAAAGAGGACATCATAAATCTGTTGAGCATATGTTTAAAATGATTTTAGAAAAAAATTATAAAAATTATACTGCTCTAGATTTAGGTTGTGGTAATGGCTGGGTTGTCAGAAAGTTTAAAGATTATTCTTTGTGCGATGATGCGCATGGGCTAGATGGTGCTAATCACATGATTAAGAAAGCTCAAAAGCTTGACCCTAAAGGAACGTACTTTAACGAAAATATTGAATCTTGGAATCCTATCCAAAAATATGATATCATCTTTTCCATGGAAACATTATACTATTTTAAAAAACCTGAAAAAATAATTAATAAAATTTATAATGATGGTTTGAATGAAAAAGGTTTATTTATAATGGGTATTGATCATTACGCAGAAAATTTTGAATCTTTAGATTGGGGTACAAAATTTAATTTAGATATAACTACTCTTTCCATAACTGAGTGGGTAGGTTTATTTAAACAAATTGGTTTCAATGATGTGCAATTTACACAAGTAGAATCTAAAGAGAATTGGAAAGGTACACTAATTATTAAAGGTACAAAGTAGTATGGAGCTAAATACTAATCAGTACTTATGGAATATAAAAAGTGAAATTAATCTGTCAACTGATCCAGATAAATTATGGAAGATCATATCTGCTCCTAATAATCTAGAACTTTTTCATCCATTTTGTAAAAGTAATAAAACGATAAATTGGGCTGGTGCAGAATCTGTAGATCAAATTGTATATTATAATGATTTATTATACCAAAGAGACTTCATTAATTGGTATGAAGGAGAAGGTTACGATTTGCTGATTGGAGAGCCGGGTGGTGACAAATCATTTGTTTCGTGGCGTATTATAAAAACACAGGAATCATCTTTATCAATCACTATATATCCATATAAATTTAATAAAGGGTCTAAACTAAAAAATTATATTCCATTTAATGTAGTTGTTAAACCTCTTTTACAAAAGTATGTTGATTCTGTTCTTTTAGGTATAAATTATTATATTCAAAACAATCAAAAAGTAAAAAAAAATCAATTTGGTAAAATTCGTTTTTTTTCCAATTAGATTATTATCAAGAATCTAAAATAAAATTCACAATAGAAACTATATCTAAAATATTAACTGCTCCATCTTGATTAAAATCAGCAATTGATATATTTTCTATATTTCCTGTCACAATCATATCAACTATTACAATAATATCTAATATGTTAACAATATAATCTCCGTTTATATCACCAAGTTGAATGTCTAATAAATTGGCGCATGTGCCATCTGAATATAATAAATTTCCATTGGGATCAGAAAAAACTGTGTCTACAATACATAATTCTGATGTTCCAGAACCAGTGTAATTAAAATAAATATTTGTTAATAATCCATCACCTCTTGGGATAAAATTTCCCTCAAATGAAAATCCTATAATAATACCTGTTTCATCGTTGAAAGATACTGTGAATCCAGCCTGCTCTGCTTCACCCCCATTAATATCTGTAATGGCTATTATATCTGGGTTGTCAAATAATGTAAATTGAAAACCACCTATATTTGATGTAGCGTTATAATTCAACTCTATCTGATTAGATGTTATTTGTCCAAAAGAAAGGTTTATGTCAGGTTCTATTAATTCTTCACAATAGCTATCATC